>Ga0075114_10000005_pt1 | contig 217941 bp, 136 predicted proteins | sample AntAceMetag02UKM_FD_69784 | JGI IMG/M metagenome (GOLD analysis project Ga0075114, IMG submission 69784) | Saline lake microbial communities from Ace Lake, Antarctica - Antarctic Ace Lake Metagenome 02UKM | ecosystem: Environmental > Aquatic > Non-marine Saline and Alkaline > Saline | place... | reverse complement strand
TGTGCCTCGGTCAACTCAATGCCGTGCCCCATGGCCATGACCTCCCAGTGGCTATATCGCCACTTGAAGGATCGACCACTACGGGCGTTTTCAATGAATCATTTTGCGTTTCTACTTAGCACGGCCTGTGTCTTGTTGAGGTCGATCCCGTTTGCGGACAGATGTTTCTCGAATCGTTCGAAGGTTTCAACAAAGTCAGGATGAGACGCGATCCGTTCCCGAATCCGGGCCGGGTCGGCAGGCGTTCCGATGCGGTGAGAAATGTTCGCGACGTGACACAAGGCAGCCGAAACATGCCCCTCGGCAATGTCGGCCTGCAAATCCTCCGTGCGACGGCTGCGCACCGCCTTGATAAAGTTGGCCTGATGATCTCCACTGCCAACGCGTTTGAACTGCCTGATCCTCTTGCCTTGCCCATCGTAGGCCCAACCGCCGGCGAAATACCCGTGCTCGCACTGAATGACCGCGCCCCAGCGCACGTCTCTGAAGGTATCCATGGCCGAATCGCCCTGCTTGGGCGGTAAGCCCCGGACCTCAAAGATCAGCGGCGCCGTCGGGTAGTCGAAGAAACTGATGTGGGTGTTCGGGGTCTCGCCGTCGTCATCGTAACCGAATCGCTCCCCCACGCTGATCGCACGTCGAGCCAACCGCTTCTCACCCAGAAACCACCGGCAGACATCGATGTAGTGGGTTCCGAAATTGCCGGTGTCACCGTTCCCGGTGGGCCACACCCAATGCCAATCCCCATGCAGGTTCGCGCGACGAAGCGGGGTCAGTGGCGCCGGACCGATCCATAAGTCGTAGTCGATGGTTTTCGGAATAGGCTGAGCCTCCATAACCTTGCCCATCGACGGACGTCGCCTATAGAAGATACCGCGTGCCCAGAGAATCCGCCCGAGATCAAACTTATGGATCGTCTCCAGGGCGTACATAAACGTATCCTGTACAACATCGGCGGCCGTGTCGGCATCCTTACCCACCTGAGGCAGAACATACGCATAAACTTTGTCGCAGTAGGCCTGGAACCACTGCTCCATCGCGGCTTCATCTCGGCGCTCCAATCGAGCGCGATCGTCTTATCCGAATGGGATCGCCATCCCCATACTATGTATCCAACACGGGTGCCCCGTTGCACATTATCTGGAATTCGTCGGTCAAGAACACAGAAAGAGAGATACTCGCCGTCAGACGAAACGATGGGCATGGCGTCCCATCGCGGGGTGTTTATCTTGTCGCCAAGGTTAACGGCCACCCTTTACGGTGTCTCACTACTTGAGGGGCTCAGTATGGAGCCACCGGCATGGTATCTCTCTCCATTCCAGAACCGCGTACACGATCGAGTCTCCATCGGCAACACGGAGACTGCACTCTTGGTTCGCTCGTAACGGGCAGTCATATCAACAGCGCCAGCAGATGGTAGCGTCTTCTCATTGCAGGATTCGTGTTTCATCTGTCATGGCATCGTCAGATTGCACTCGACCTCAAACTGATTCTCCGAATCAGTCTTCCGGTCGCCCAACGTCGGCGAATGGGTCTCAAAGCAAACCTTGTTCTGTTCGGGATAGAATGTGATCAAGCGAAGCCATCCATGCTTCAATTCATCCTTCTCGGGAAAACCGGACATAATCTGATGGACCTTGTTGCCGTGATCGCCCAGACTCGATTCACGTCGCACCCCTTGGTAGTGACCACTCAACACGAGGACGATACTGGGATGCTTTCGGACCAGCTTGTTCCAGATTTCATCCCGGTCGTTCAGCGATCGATCCAGAACGTTAGGGCGCCAACTGTGGTTGTTGCGAACATTCGGCCCCTTGGTGTAGGCGTGTGTTATGACGACCGTAGGCCAGCCGGAATGCTGCTGCAATACTTTATGGGCCCAATCCAACGCATTGTCGCGGGCGCCGAACTCCAGAACCAGCGCGAGAAGTCGCGTGGAACCTTGCTGGAATTCGTACGCGATATTCTCTGGGCCGTCCTTGAAATGCCCCGTGTAGTAGGGATTCCTCTGACGGCGCTGCAGCGGAAAATGGCGGTCGAAGCAAGTGGTGTTTCGCAGGCGCGGAATACCCTTCCCGGGGTAAACATCATGGTTTCCGGTGGCGATAGCGTAGGGGACAATCCCGTCCAGTTCGCCGATACACGCAGCCGCGTCCCGCCACTGGTCATCCGTTCCGTCGTGAACCAAATCCCCTCCGTGGACAACGAACGCGATGTTCTTGCGATCTTGGTTGGCCTTTATCCACTCGACTTGACGAGGTCGAATCGAAGGAGCCTCGTAGGAAGCGGACAGATAGGCTATTGAGAATGGCTTTCGGTAGGACTCGTACCACCCGGGCACGTATCGATCGGCGATCGCCTTCACGCTCTCGTCAGCCACCATCTCCGCAAGCGCCTTTTCAAGTCGCTCCCTTTTGTCGAGATGCGGAGACTTCTTCGACATTACCAGATAAATGCGGTGATACTCTTTCTGGAAATAGGGCGCCTTCTCAAACAGACCGGCGTCAGGCGCGTTCTGCAGGTGGAAATCGCCCTGCCATTCGACCAGCGCCAGCGCGGCGAGTTGGCCTTTCTCCAGACGACTGAACTGCTTTTCGAGATTCCAACCATGGTGCTTTTCAATTCGCTCGTCCTGATCCAGACGAGCGAACGTGTTCTTCCATGCAGTGCCAAGCTTGAGCGTCGTGAGATCCTCATAGCATCGCAGGCGATGGCCCTGCCCCTTGCGTACGTAGAACGCAAACTTCTGCTTGGTGCGAAACGGCGGCTCCAAGAAGACCATCGTCTCCTCGCGCTCGCCCGTTTTGATCAAACTCACCGCCCCATCAATCGACCCGCTCGCCAACCCGGCCAGGTAGTCCTGATGCGTCATCACCTCGAATTCACAAGCCAGACCGGCGCGTTTGGCCATTTCGGACCAGATATCCAGGTCCGCACCACTGGGGACGCCATCTTTAACCCTGCGCCAAAAGGACCAATGGTTGGTCCCGATTCGAAGGGTCTCGCCGCCTTCCGACGCACTCACTCCCGCGCTGATTGAGAATCCCATGCCAATACCAAAAATGAGCGCTGCAAGTATCTTCCGCATCAGGTGACCTTTCCGTCAGAACATCATTCGGTTGAAGACTCCTGATACTATGTACCTGACGCAGCAGGCCGTTGCATAAGAACGACCTTCGCACAGGACCGTTGCGTTCTGCTCTGCGGTCCTTCGACTAACGCCGGTCCAGTTCAGACGGACGGCAGAAGTTGCCTCAACCTGAAGGGTGCTTTGTCAGGGTCGATATGCCGGAATTCGCTCGAATTGAGGAGAAGCCTCTTTCTGCACGGCCCCCAGGCGACTTGGACACCTTTCTCGGAATGTCCATGCCAAGCAGTTTTTGCGACTTTCGTGCCAAGGCCAAGACCTGCTCCAGAACCCTCTCAAACGTCAAGAACGCCGTGTCGCGACGTTATTGTGTCTCTCCGCACGGGCGCGCGCCATTCTGAAACTGCGCGTCCGAAATCGAACGATGTACGATGCCGCTGGACCGAATCCTATGCCACCGAAACCACCGAAACTCGCGGATCCCTTATCGAGGAGCGCGCTCGGGATCCTATATAACCCTTGCTGTTTCCTGCCAGCCTTCTGGCTCGCTGAGAGTCACCCGGATTCGATATCGACCGGCTCCAGTTCGATGCGATCGCGGCCCAGAAGTGTCCCAGTCGCACGGGCGAGATTGACCTGGGCCACCTCGTATTGCGCGAGGGCGTAGATCCTGCGTAATTTGGCGCCGGCCATGTTCGTCGCCGCCTGGAGGACATCCGTACTGGTCCGGCGTCCAAGTTTGAATTGGCCCTCCTCGACCTCATGGTTGCGCTCCGCCTGAACGACCCCCTGTTCGGCCGCCAGAATACTGCGCCAACTCTGCTCGAGTGAATTCACCGCCGCGTATACCTGCTCTCGAATGTCCGCCTTCAGACTCTCCTCGCTGGCACGGGTCTGGAGTCGCAGGAGTCGGGCCCGCTGCAGACGAGCACGAGCCGCGCGATTGCCCACCGGGATTCTTCCCGATATGCCAATCATGTGACTGGACGATCGCTCGTCATCCAAATAGCCAATCGCTCTGCCCAGTGAGCCAGACGAACGGTCGGTCGTATAGCTGTACTCGAGATCCAGTTGCGGCAGCATAGCATTGCGCGCCAGGTCGATGTCCATGTCATCAATGCCCAACTGCAGGGCAAGAACGACCATCTCCATGCGGTTCTCCAGCGCCGCCTCGGCCAGTGCTTCACCATCCAGCTCCAGCCCCAAGGGGCTTGGCTTCGTAGCAGTCAGAATGGAGACATCCGAGTTTGTCGGGATGTCCGCCCGGTTCATGATGCGCTTGAGATCGCGCTGGCGATCGGAGACAGCCGCCTCGGCCCGAATCATACTGTCCAAGCGACCGGCCAGGCCCGCCTCGGCACGCACAATTTCGATCTTGGCGGCCGAGCGTGAGGCCACTTTGCGTCGCGCTTGATCCAACTGCTCCTGCGCCAACGTGTACTGCTCGCTACGCACGTCAAGCTCTTGCAGTGCCGCGAACAGATTCCAGTAGGCAATGTCGGCGCCGGCCAGAATATGAATGGCCCTCAATTTGGTCCGGGCGTCAACGATGTGTTTGCCGTAGCCGGCGATTCGGATGGAGTGGGTGTTGACGCGAGTTCCGGCATCCCGGAGCAACGGCTGAATCACCGAGACGCTGACCGCGGCATCGGCAACGCCATCGGCATCATCCGAGTCTGAATCACCGACAGCCGTGCTGAGATGGACCGACCCGCCCGTGTGAAGCGGTTGGCTCCATCCGGCCTCGTAGGCGTGGCTTTCGGATTCCGCGTTGTTATCCACATCGTCGCCGTGCCCGTAGCGCGCCGATCCGAAGAAGGCGGACTCGAACTTGGCCCGCTCAGCATCGAACGTTCGCTGCGCGATGGACGGGCTGATCAATTCGACCTTCAGGTCCAGGTTGTTGGTCAGCGCCGCGGCGCGCACCTGCTCCAGAGTTAGTTCGATGACCGGCTCAGACCCGTCTGCATCCAAGATCACCTCACCAATCTGGCTGCTGGCCTGCTCCACCGTCACCGGCTCAGAAACGGACTTCTCCTCCAATGTCACGGTATCAATGCGGGTCAGCCCAGCCGTCCGCGCCTTAATGCCCGGTTCGTCCTCCAATCCGGGGGTTTTGCAGCCCGGCAGGGCCAGGAGCAGGCACACCAGAAAGACTCTCCATCCCGGCAGAGACGACACCGCCGTGCCCACTGGCAGGCGATTCTCTCGCCCGCGACGATTCCATTGAACGATCATGCCAATACCTCTTCAGCTATCTATCGGTCTGGGGATTCGCACATCCGAATCCCTCATTCATAGCGCAACGCCACCATCGGATCGATTCTCGCCGCGCGGCGTGCTGGAACATGGCCGGCTACGAACGAGGCGATTCCCAACAGTAGCACGGTCAGAACTATGCTGACAGGATCGGTCGAGTCAACTTCGTAGAGTCTGCTGGATACGATACGAGCGGCGCCCAGCCCCAGAAGCAAGCCAGATGCCAAACCCACCAGGGTAAGCACCAGTCCCTCGCGAAAAACCATGACCATCACGTCCCGGCGCGTCGCCCCCAGGGCCATGCGAATACCGATCTCCGGGGTGCGCGAGGCCACCATGTGACCTTTGACGGCGTAAATGCCTAAGGAGGCCAGGAACAGAGCCAGAACGCCGAGAATGAGGGCAATGCGCGCGCTGAATCCCGTGACCCAGACCAGTTTGTTGTCGCGGTGAAACTCTGCCAAGGTGGCTGCCGTCACAATGGGCAGACGCGGATCGATCCTGTGAATCTCCGCAGAGATTCTCCGTGCCATGGTCGCGGCGGACTCACCCTCTGCAACGCGTAGATGGATATTCGTAGGCAATGCATCGGGCCTAAGGGGTTCATAGATGTGCGGCAGGTCGTTCCTACTTGACGCAATGTTCCGCAGAGTAGGAACGATCCCGACCACCCGGTAGGTGGACGAAAAGAAGAGCTCATCATATTGAATCAGGCAACCGAGAGCATTGCCGTCGGGTCGCAGCCGACGGGCCAGTTTCTCATCGATGATCACGACCTTCTCTGCATCGGACACGCTGTCCGACCAACGAAAGACACGCCCCTGCAGCAGCGGAATGCCTAGCGTCTCGAAATAGTTCACTCCCACAGCACTGCTATGATACACATAGGGGAACACAATTCTTGACGGCCCAAAAGACTCCTCAGGCTCTTCGACTACCGCCCCGGGATCGTATTCCCGGAGCAGACCACCACAGCGCCCTGTCCCATCCAAGGGAAATGAGTTGGATACGGCAACGGTCTCTATCCCGGGCAGTGTCTTTAGATGCTCGATCAGGTTAGTGTGGACCTGCATGCTGCGGATCGGACCATGTCCACCGGCAATCGGATCGACCTTGACGAGCACACTGTTGTCCAGATCGAAGCCGAAATCAAGCCAGGCCGCCTTGAGGGCCCCGCGGATGAACAGGGCCGCGCCCATCACAAGAACCACGGACAGGGCGATCTGACATATCAGCGATAAGCCACGAGGCAAAACCCATTCCGTACGCGAACCGGTTCGCCGCTTACCATAGCCGGACTCCTTCAAATCGCTACTCACGTCACGTCGAGACAAGCGTAGAGCGGGCTTAAGGCCGAACAGAACTGTGGCAATCACACAACAGACGACCGTAGCCGCCAGGACATTCACATCGAATCCTGTCTTGAGTGGAGCGGCCATTTCTCTGCCATAGTGTCCGGCTGCGATCCATACACTCAGAATCTGCGTGCCCCAGAAGGCCAGAACAACTCCCATGACCCCTCCCAGCAGGGCCAGCAGTAGTGATTCAATCAACAACTGCCGTATGACGCGCCAGCGCCCCCCGCCCAGGGCCATACGAATGGCCATTTCCCGGTGACGTGCCGCACCTTGAATAATCAACATGTTGCCCAGATTCAGACAGACAATGAGCAAGATCACGGCAGAGACACTGATCAGGAACAGACTGTTTCTGTATAGATAGAACCGCTCTTTCTCGTTGTTCTCACCGTTGGCGGGATACAGCCTCGACAAAGGGTGAAGCGCGAACGTACAACTGCGCTTGCAGCGTCTGGGATTCATCTCCCGCAAACGAGGCACCACGGCCTGCAACTGGCCCTGGGCTGCGGACCGGCTGAATCCCGGTTTGAGTCGCCCCATCAGCTTCATGCCGGCAGCAGGATAGGGATCCCGAGCCAAGGACTCCTGGTCATCCGTCCTGCCGAATTCAATAGGGGTATAGCTGTTCCATGATACCCACAGATCGGGCCCCAACACCGAGGTCCCCATGAATCCCTTGGGCGCCATCCCCACGACCTGAATCGAGACGCCGTTGAGCAATAGGTGTGTGCCCAATGCCTCAGGATCGCCGCCCTGCCGCTTCCAGAGGTGGTGACTCAGCACCGCTACCGGTTGTGCCCCAACCCGCTCTTCTTCCGGGAGAAAGGACCGCCCCCAAGCGGGCATGACACCCAGTGTGGAGAAGTAGTTCGCCGAAACGTACATATACCTGATACGCCGAACTGCAGTCCCCTGTACCAGCGTAGCGACACTGAGACCATTGCCATGGGCCACTAAATCACTGAATACCGGATTGTTGTCCCGCACAGCGAGATAGGCCTCATAGTGAAGGCCTCCCATGAAATTGCGCACCTGACACTCCACCAAACGCTCCGGCTCCTGCACCAGCGTGGGACGAAAGAGCATCGCATTGACCACACTGAACATGATCGTGTTGGCCCCGATACCGATCGCAAGGGTAATCAGGGCGATCGCGGTGAAGCCGCGACGTTTGGCCAACATGCGAACGGCGTATCGAACGTCTTGCCATAATGCTGTCATCTGTCGCTACTCCTTCGTCCCGGCCTGAGCGGCGACGGGCTCACCGTCCATCCAGCCGTCTTTGAGATTGATGATCCGGTGGCCGTAGGAGGCGTACTTCTCCGAGTGAGTGACTTGCACGATGGTCGCGCCTTCCCGATTGAGCTTCTTGAACAGATCCATGATTCCTTCGCCCTGCGAGGAGTGTAGGTTGCCCGTCGGTTCGTCGGCCAGGATCAGTTTCGGATCGGCAATCACCGCCCGGGCGACGCCGACCAGTTGTTGCTGTCCTCCGGAGAGCTGGCTGGGATACAGATTCCTCTTGCCCACGATGCCGAAGCGATCGAGCGTATCGCAGACAATGCCGGCCCGTTTGGCACCTTTGACATTGCGATAGGACAGCGGAATATCGAGATTCTCGTACACCGTGAGCGTATCCAACAGATTGAAATTCTGGAACACGAATCCAATGTACTGCTTATTCAGCGCCATACGCTGCTTGGGCTTGAGTTCATGCACCGCCTCATCGAAAAGATGGTACTGCCCTTCCCAATCACCATCCAGCATGCCCAGGATGTTCAGCAGCGTGGTCTTGCCCGCCCCGGAGGGACCCATGATGGTCACAAACTCGCCCTCGGCGATATCGACATTGATCTGTTGCAAAACGTAGGTCATCCCCGCCCCGCTCCTGTAGCACTTCGCAATATTGCGCAGTTTAATCATGTGTGCCTTTCTCTGAGTTCGATACGTAGTTCCATGTCCTGGCATTACCTGCCCTGGTGTCATTCGTAACGTAGCGCCTCCATCGGATCGACTTTGGCCGCGCGCCGGGCCGGCGCCCAGGCCGCCAATGCCGCTACGCTGAGCAACAGGATGGCCGCACCGGCAACCGTGGCGGGATCATACGGCTGGACGGCGAAGAGATAGTTGCGTACGAGTCGGACAGAGGCGAATACCAGTGGCAGCCCGAGACCAACTCCGATGCCCGCCATGCACAGAGCGCTGCGCAGGATCGGCCAGGCCACGGCCCCCGGGGTGGCGCCCAGCGCCATGCGGATGCCGATTTCTCCGGTGCGACGTGTCACACTGTGAGCCATCAGACCGTAGAGCCCAATACAGGATTGCAGGACCGCCAGGAAGGCCAGCGACGAAGCCAGATAGGCGAACGACCGCTCATGTATGGTGTTCTCCGCGATCCGGGTCCTGAGGGTTTTCGCATCCGACAGAACGACGCTCGGATCGATCGCCGCCAGGATCTGGCGCACCGCTGGGACCAAGCCCTGAGGGTCCGTGGCGGCGCGTACAGTATAGCAGGCGCCGCGCCGCGAGGGCAGGAAGACAGTCGGTTCGTAGGCGACCTTGAGGTCGTAGTATTTGCTGTCTCCGCAGACACCCACGATTCTGTAACTCTTCTGACGAATCTTCAAGATCCTGTCGATCGGATTCTCGTCGGGGAAAGCAGACCGCGCCAGGGTCTGATTGACGATCGCCACTTGCGGCGCGTCCTCCATGTCTCTTGCTTGAAAGGCGCGCCCGCTCAGCAAGGGAATCTCCATGGTCTCCAGAAATATCTGACCCACGTTCAACATCAGAAGGTTCAGTTGCCCCGAGCGATTGCCCGGCAAGGGTATCGTCGTGCTGCTCCTGCCTCTAGTCAGCAAAGGAAGACTGGAGTATGTCACATCCTGCACGCCGGGCAGAGCCCCAAGGGCGGTGCAGAATTCGGCTTCCCTTCCTTTCGTATCAGCGCGGAACACCAGGAGATTCTCGCTATTGAAGCCGGTTTCGATGCGTCGAATGTTGATCAGCGTCCGCGCAAAAAGACCGGCCCCGACCAGTAGCAGCAATGAGAGCCCGACCTGGGCGGAGATGAGCAGCTTGCTCAGGCGCAGACGCGGCGTGCCGAGCGCCCTTCTGTTCTTGAGATAGGTCACGGGGCTGGAGCGCACGACGCGCAAAGCCGGAAGCAAACCGAACAAGACGGTCGTCACCACCAGCACCGCCAGGATGAATCCGACCACATGGATATCGCTCCGCAAACTAAGAGCCGTATCCGAGGACCAGAGAATGCGGGCCAGCACGGGCTTGGCCCAAGCGGCCAGGAGGAGGCCGCACAGTGCGCCGGTCACAGACAACACAACGCTCTCGGTCAGCAACTGTCGGATCATACGTCCACGTCCTGCGCCGAGGGCGGCACGGACAGCAAACTCATGACTGCGCATCACCCCCCGGGTCAATAGGAGCCCGGCCAGATTGACGCAGGTCACGAGTAGGACAGTCCCCACCAATCCCAGAAGCAGGTACAGGGGTTTGGCCATGCGGCGCGTGCGCGGCGCCAAGGCACCGCTCAGACCCCCGCTGCCATCCGTCAGGACAATGCGGAGGTTCTTCTGTGACACGTTGACGCCCGTGTCTTCGATCATTCGAGTGAACAGCCCCCCCAACGAGCGACTCACTAGGAATTCGTCGGCCGATGGCTCCACACGAGCCATGACCTGGACCCACCAGCCGTCCGGCGACTCCAAGGGACAGATTCCCTCGATCTGCGGTTGCAGCGACAGCGGGACATAGACATCGAACCGACGGCCCTTCTCTATCCCCAGAAAACCTTTCGGGAGCACGCCGATCACCGTAGCACTGACGTGGTTGACGACGATCGTTTGGCCAATAGCATTCGGGTCCAGGCCGTAGTATTGTTGCCAGGCGTGGTATGAGAGAACGGCCGCGGGCGCGACGTCGGGTCGATCATGCTCCGAGGTAATCGCCTGGCCCAGCACAGGCTCCAGACCCAGCCCAGCAAAGAAATTACCCGAGACCATCATGCCATCCACGGTGAAAGCCTGGCCGCGAATAAGGACCGGGGGAGGGTCAAACGAATTGAATCCCTTGAACGCAAAGACCTCCGCAACACCGGCGCCGCAATCACGAAACTCACGGTAGATCGGGTAGGTAAACGTATTTGACATCTGTTCGCCATTCGGCGTACCGGTGACGCGCCCATAAACCTGAGGGCTGTAATCCCCCACCCAGTTGACGCCACGAAGCTCATGCGGATTCCGTACGGGCAGCGAACGCATCACGACGGAACTCAACAGACCGAACACGGCGGTATTGGCGCCGATACCCAGCGCGAGCATAAGAATCGCGACAACCGAAAACAGCGGCTGTTTCACCAACTGTCGCACACCGAATCGTATATCCTGCAGTAGCGCGTTCATTCATCTCTCCCAGTTTTCACTCGTATCGCAGCGCCACCATGGGATCGGTTTTCGCCGCCCGGCGGGCGGGAATCCAGGCGGCCAAGGCGGCCACCGAGAAGATCAGGATCGCAGAGGCCGCGATGGTGATAGGGTCGTACGGTGTGACGCCGAAGAGGACACTTCGCAAGACCCGTGTCAGGCCCAGGGCGACGGGAATACCGACCAACGAACCGAAGACCGTTAGCCACAGAGCGCTGCGCATCACGGGCCAGGCGATGTCAGCCGGTCGGGCGCCGAGGGCCATGCGCACACCGATCTCACCGGTCCGGCGCGTGACCGTGAAGGCCAGCAGGCCATAGAGCCCGATGCAGGACAGCAAGATCCCCAGCAAGGCCAGGCCGCTGCACAGACAGGTGAAGATCCGCTCCGGTGTAATGGAGGCCTTGAAGAGCTGTGATTGGGTAGTGACCTGTTCCAGCGGGATGGTGCGGTCCAGCTCGGCCACGATCTTTCGAATAGCCGGGGCCAGAGTCAGGGGATCACCTGCGGTGCGAACTTCAAAAGCCATCGCCTTCGGGCGAGCTTGTCGGTGCGAGAAGTACAGAGTCGGTTCGATGTCGCGTTGGACCCGGTTGTACTTGGCATCTCCGGACAGCCCCACGATTCTGTAATCTTTATCGCCCATGTGAATCAACTGCCCGATGGGATCTTCGTTGGCGAAGCAGGCTCGCGCGAGGGCTTCGTTGGCAATGACGACTCCCGGCTGCGAGGGTGTGTCCGTTCTCTCGAAGGCCCGACCACGCAGCAGGGGGATATCCATGGTTTGGAAGAAGGTTTCGCTAACATTGAGTGTATCGGCCTGAAGATGCTGATCTGTCTGCTGCGTGCGTCCAGGAATGGAAAACGCGCTGCTGGCCCGGCGTCCCCCGAGCAGGGCGTCGCTGGAAAGGGCAACACTTCTGACACCAGGAAGGCCCGCGATATTGGCTTCGACCTGATCGTAGAGACGAACCGAATCTGCGCCTTCGTATCCGGCCTGGCCAGGATTCAGACCGAAGACCAGTATGCGGTCGGTTCTGAATCCGAGATCCGTTCGGTAGAGGTTGATGAGCGTCTGCAACAATAGACCCGTACTCACCAATAGCAGAACCGACAGGCTCACCTGGGCCGCCACCAGAACCTTGCCCAGGCGCAGGCCAGGGACTCCCAACACCTTCTGACTCTTGAGACCCGAACACAAATCCACTCGCGTTACACATAAGGCCGGGAGCAGACCGAAGAAAAGGCACGTCACCATCGCGGCACTTAAGGTGAACAGGAGCACGCGCAGATCAATGCCCACATCGAGATGGAAGTTGTCCAGGATGGCGGGGAACAGGCCCAGCACAGCCGCCTTGATCCAGATGGTTGCGAGCAACCCGAGTCCGGCTCCGACTAGAGAAAGAACCAGACTCTCGGTGAGCAACTGGCGGATCAAGCGTCCGCGTCCGGCACCCAGAGCCGCTCGTACGGTCAGTTCCTGTCGGCGCGCGGCCCCTCGGGCCAGTAGCAGGCCCGCCAGGTTGGCGCAGGCAATTATCAAAACCAAGCTCACGGCGCCCATCAGGATAGCGAGCCCGAGTGCCATTTGCCTTCGGATACCCAGCAGTCCGCGGCTGCCATCAACCAGGACGATCTGGGGGTCGTCCATCTGCGTTCCTTGTCCCGGTACAGACAGGGTCTGGCGAAAGAGGCCCTCCATGGCAGCGCGGACTTGGGTCTCCTCGGCCCTGGGATCCAGGCGAACCATGATACTGGCCCACCAATGGTCCCGCGCATCCAACCGGCCCCCGGGAGAGAGCATCGGTTGGGCCGACATCGGCACGTAGACCTGCGCCATATCACCGACCTGCGGGCCGCAGTAGGCGCGGGGCATGACCCCGACAATGGTGAACTGGTGCTTGTTGACAGTCATCATCCGACCGATGACCTCAGGATCGAGATCGTACTCCTTCTCCCACCAGCGGTAGGTGATCACTGCCACAGGTTCGGCCTGGGACGATTCATCGCCGGGCCCGAGCGTGCGACCGATCAGGGCCTGGGCGCCATATCCCTCGAAGAAATCGCCCGAGACCATCAGGGCATCGGCAGTGACGGCCCCTTTGGGACCGACAACGGTCAATCCGAACAGCCCGGTGAAGGCGAACACATCAGAGCACCCTTCCACCCGCTCCTTGAAGTCACGATACACTGGATAGGGGAAGGACCCTGATACCGTAGCCCCGGAGCGACCGCGCATGCCATCGCCGGCGCCTCCCGAATAATGGGAGAGCTGTGTATTGTAGCCGCTCCAATTCACGACGCGCAGTTCATGCGGGTCCGGCACAGGCAGCGACCGCATCCACACCGCATTGAGCAGACTGAAGATCGCCGTGTTGGCGCCGATCCCCAGGGCCAGAGACAACACAGCCACGGTCGTAAAGCCAGGACTGTTTCGCAATTGACGCAGTGCATATCGAATGTCTTGAATCAAGCGATGCATAGTATCTCCTATTCGTATCGCAGCGCCACCATCGGATCGATCTTGGCCGCACGACGGGCGGGCAACCAGCAGGCCATCAGAGCGATGAACGCGATCAGCAGCGCCACGCCCGCATAGGTCAGCGGATCCCATAGATGCACCCCATAGAGGATTTGGGAATCCCACATATGAATCTCAGGAATGAGATGGCCAAGAACATAGAGAGGCACAAAACTCACAACAAGGCCGACCCCAAGCCCGGCGCCGGTCAAAAGAGCTCCTTTGCGAAGAATCAGGCCGCGTACATCGGCCCATTGCGCGCCCAACGCCATGCGGAGGCCGATTTCTCTGGTCCGCCGACTGACCTCATAAACCATGACACTGAAGAGACCCGTTGCCACAAACAACAACCCCAACAAACCAATGATATTTAGAATTCCAGCCATCATACGTTGCACGATGAGCACATCCCAAGCCCGATCCGCAATGGTGCGGACATCATAAACCGACGGATTCAGCCCCATTCCATCCAGTTCATTGCGAGCCAAGGTGGTAACGGCCTTGGGATCACCATCAATGCGAATGAGCAAAGCCGGTTTGATCCCATAGAGCGCCTGAACGATGGGAGTTTTTATCTCATGCTCAAATGGTTGTGTGATGGGCCAGTAGCTTATAAGCTTGTTTTCTTCTGTGAGAGAATTGAACTTGGTCGCTTTCACGACTCCAACGACCTCCCGTAGCTCAAAACCACACTTCACTCGTTTGCCAATCGGATTCTGATTCGGCCAATAGCGTTCCGCCAGAAATTCGCTGACAATCATCACCCTGGACGCCCCAGGACCATCCTGTATCGAGAATTCACGTCCTCGCAGAATTGGTATGCCCATGGTTTGGAAGTACCCCGGACCTACGTTGGTAAATTCCCAGGAAATGTTCTTTCCGTCTGGGGGAATCTCATAGCCTTCGATATACCCGGCTCCTGTTTTGTTCAGTCTCGCTCCTGACAACGGTATGCCCGCTGCCAAACTAACCGCTTGGACGCCGGGGTATGTGACGATGCGATCTTTGAAACCCAGAAGAAATTGTTCCGCTTGCGAAACCGAAACAGGCCCCCGTTCGTAATCAATAGAAACTCCCAAAACTTTGGTCGAATCGAAACCAGGATCTATGAACTTAACTTTCCCCAGACTACGAACGCACAAGGCGCCGAACACCAGCACGATCACAGAAACGGCGACCTGACTCGCCACCAGAAGATTCTGAAGACTCCACCGCCGACCCCTAGCGCCCAAGGCGCCGGCGCCTTCTTTTAGCACGGCCATGGGCTGGCATCGTGAAGCGTGAAGAGCTGGAACCAAACCAAACAGAAGAACTGAAGCAAACGACACCAACAATGCGAATATGAGAACGCGTCCATCCACACCGACCGGTATGTTGATCACGAAACTCCCGAGTAATGCGTTCCCTAGTGCAATGCTCAGCCAGTGTGCCAGAACGATGCCACACAATCCGCTGAGCAGTGCCAGCAACGCACTCTCGACAAGCAGTTGCCTAACGATCCGAGCCCGCCCGGCGCCAATAGCCCGCCGAATGGCAAACTCCGTTTGTCGCGTCGTGCCGCGTGCCAGGAGCAAGTTCGCGACATTGGAGCACGCCACCACAAGGATAAGCACGGTGAGAAACTGTATTAGCGCGAAGGGCCACCATATGGATTCCTCGAGCCAGAAATTGGTTCCCTGGCTGCCATCCGCCACAAAGATCTCAGTTGGTGTGTTGGTCGGTTCAATGGCATGAATCCGTTGTGCCGACACCGTCAACGTCGCCTGGGCCTGGTCCCGACTCACGCCGGGATTGAGACGCGCCAGCAGGTGCAGCCAGTCATAGAGACGCTCTTCCAGCGAGATGTTCTTTATATACGCCCACATACTCAGCGGGACATAGACGGCCGGGCCGGTCCCGGCGCAGGTCCCGTTGAATCCAGGGGGAGCGACTCCCACAACCGTGAGGGGATAATTGTTGAGCTGAATGGTTTGGCCAACTACGGACGGATCACCCTCGAACCGCCGCTGCCATAGTTCATGGCTAATCACCGCTACAGGATGACTGCCGGGAGACCGATCTTCTTCCGCAAGAAAGCCGCGCCCTACCGCGGTTCTTACCCCGAGCACCGAGAAGTAATCACTCGACACCGCCATCCCGAACACCTGGCGCACCGAGTCCCCGGCGCCCAGATCCGCTCTAATCGACGAGTAGGCCATGAACCCTGAAAACAACTCTTTGCTTTGACTGCGAAGGTCAAGATAGAATGGATAGACAAAGCCGTCACCCGTGTAAGTACCGGATCGATGCTTCAGAACAACCAGTTCGTGCGGCTTCTTCACCGGCAGTGGACGTAACAGAATACGGTCCAGGAAACCAAAGGTAGCTGTGTTCGCACCAATGCCCAGGCCGAGTGTCAGCACAACGACGACGGTGAAGCCCGGCTTGTTCCGCAGTTGCCGAAATGCATATCGAATGTCTTGCCACAACGCTCCCATTTCATCTCTCCTATTCGTATCGCAACGCCACCATCGGATCGACCTTGGCCGCCCTTCGGGCGGGGATGTAACAGGCCACGATGGCGGTCAGGAACATGACCGTGACAACGGCCGCGATGGTTAATGGGTCAGTGGGACTCGTCCCGTACAACAGGCTCCGCAACAGACGCCCCAGGGCGCATGCCCCGACAACACCGCCGATCAGTCCAAGCACAACCGGTGTCATTCCACGTCGCAGCACGGTGTGATAGATATCCGAGGGCCGTGCGCCGAGGGCCATGCGAATGCCCATCTCTCTCGTGCGCCGCGCCACCGCGTAAGACACGACCCCATAGATGCCCAACCCCGCCAGGAGCAGGGCACAAATCCCAAAGGCGGAGGCAAGCAACATCTGAAACCGCCGCTGAGACACAGATTCCGCCAGCACCTCGCGCATGGTATACATCCGAGAAATCGGCAGATCGGCGTCGATACTGTGAATAGCTTGACGAACGGACTCCGCAATCGAAAATGGATCGCCTGCGGCCCGCGCCACGACCACCATAGGCCTCCGTGAATACTCCCGGTAGGAACGATAGAGCATCGCTACGGATCGTTCGTCGGCGTCGGCCAGAACATCCTTGGCAACGCCGATCACTTCATATTCGTCATCGCCTTCGTGCAGAAACCGTCGCCCAACCACCGCATATCGAGAGGGCCAAAGCTTGTGCGCGAGTTGCTGGGAGATAACCGCCACTTTGCGAGACTCGTCTCTGTCATCGAAAGTACGACCGGCCAGCAACGGAATGCCCATGGTCTGGAAATAACCCGCGCTGATGAACCGAACGTTCGTGGCGGGACGCTCGAAGTCAAGCCGCTGGTCGCCTGCGAGCCACGCCGAACTGACCCAGGTCTGGCCCTGCAAGGGTAGCCTGCTCGCCGTCGCAGCCGAACGCACACCAGGAACCGATGCCAAACGGTCGAGCAAACGTTTGTGAAAGTCAACTCTCCGTTTCCAGTCATCGTACGTCTCGGGAGGCGTCAGATCCACGGCTAGCACGGTTGGGGCGTGGAACCCTTTGTCCGTACGCATGACGCGCGCAAAGCTGCTCAGCAACAACCCGGCCGTTATCAATAGAACGGCGCCAAGGCCGACTTCAGCCATGACCAGCACGCCGTGCAGACGCAGACCTGATGCCGACACAGTGCGCCCCCCAGCCTTCAACACCTGCTCTGCACGGCTTCGCATCGTACGCCAAGCGGGCAGAGTACCACACAACAGCGCCGTCGACCCCATCAGCAACAGAGCAAAGAGAAGGACATTGGCGTCGATACGGACCTCATCCAGACGGGGAATGCCCGCCGGAGCGATCCTCACCAGGAGGTCCAACCCTCCCGACGCAAGGAGCATACCAAGGGCTGTTCCGAGAGCGGTCAAGAGCAGTGTTTCCGTCAATGCCTGGCGCAGTATTCGCACGCGACTGGCGCCCAGCGCCATGCGAATCGCTGAATCGAAACTGCGCCGCTCGGCCCGCACAAGGTGCAGGATGGCCAGGTTCAAGCAGGCGATCAACAGTACCGATCCAATGGCGCTCAAGACGACAAGCAGACCGCCTCGATGGTCATTGACAAGGGCACCCTTCAGCGGTTTCACCACGGCGCGCAATTCCATGTCCTCGCCCGCCATCTTCACAAGCTGCGCCGCGATCGTGTCCAGTTCCGCCGTCGCCTTTTCGCAAGTGACCCCGTCCTTCAGACGCGCCACAACAGGAAAGTTGAACATGCCCATCAGATTATCGCGCTCCGCGTCCGTAAAGACCTTGGCGGTGAACAGATCCGGCTGCGAACTGATCGCCAGTTCCGACACTTTGAGCGGATTGGGACTTGGAAATCGGAATCCCGCCGGCAATACACCGACCACCGTGTACGCTTCATTATCCAGAGTAATGGCGGTGCCTACGATTGACGGATCGGCATTGAACTTGCGCCGCCAGAATCTGTGGCTGATGACTACGACGCGATCGTGTCCAGCCTCATCCTCTTCTGAGAGGAGGGTTCGCCCTCGTGCGGGTCGCACCCTGAGTGTTTCGAACAGATTCGTCGACACCTGCGCCGCCTCCACATGCTCAGGCTCACCCTCGCCAGTCAAGGTCATCGCGCCGGGATCGATCAGAGCGAGACTCTCGAATGACGAACACTTCTCCCGCCACTCCATGAAGTGCCGAGCACTGACCGGCAGCACGGGATACTTCTCCACCAGGGCTGGGATAGACTCATTCAGAGAAACCAGACGATCTGACTCGGCGTACGCGAGCGGACGCAGCAGCACACCATTGACCATCGAGAAGACGGCCGTGGTAGCCCCGATCCCCAGCGCCAGGGTCAGCACGGTCACCAAGGCAAAGCCAGGGCTCTTCCTCAGGCCGCGGCAGGCGAAGCGGATATCCTGAATGAAAGTACTCATTTGGCGCCGTCCTCCGTCTTTCCATCTTCCACGATGCGTCCGTCGAAGAGGTGAACCATGCGATCGCCGTGCTGGGCGTAGCGAGGGTCGTGGGTGACCATGCAAATGGTGGCGCCCTCGGCGTGCAGTTCGGCCAGCAGGCCCATGACTGCCTCGCCGTTGCTGGAGTCCAGGTTTCCGGTGGGCTCATCCGCCAGGAGAATGGCGGGATCGCCCACCACCGCCCGCGCGACGGCCACACGCTGCTGCTGTCCACCGGACAGTTGTGCGGGATAGTGTTTCGTCCGGTGGGCCATTCCGACCCGTTCCAGAGCCTTCACGACCCGCTCCTTCCGCTCGCCGGCGGCCATGGACCGATACGTCAGCGGCAACTCCACATTCTCGAAGACCGTCAGATCGCCGATCAGGTTGAAGCTCTGGAAGATGAACCCCACCTCCCGGTTGCGAATCCGAGCCCGCTGGCCGGCGGATAGGTCGGCTACCGCCTCCCCACCGAGCCAATACTCCCCTTCCGTCGGTGAATCCAGCAACCCCAGAATCGACAGCAAGGTCGACTTTCCACAGCCGGACGGACCGGCGATGGAGATGTACTCCCCCTGCTTGATCTCCAGGTGGATTCCCGAAAGCGCGTGGGTCTCGACCTCCTCCGTGAGAAAGACCTTCTGAAGTTCCCTCACAGAAATCAATGCCTGCTCAGATTCGCTCATGTCTGCCTCTCAATCATCAATAGTCCATAATCAATCGCAACGCGTCTCACTCGTGGCGCAATGCCTCCATGGGATCGATCCGCGCCGCTCGGCGGGCGGGAACATAGCCGGCCAGCAGGGACGCGACGCCGAGCAGGGCGATAGTGGCGACAATACTGATCGGGTCGACGGGATCGACGCCATAGAGCATACTGGCAATCAAACGGGCCACGCCCAGACCCAGCAACAGTCCGACCGCCAGTCCCGCGACTGTGAGCACCGACCCTTCGCGAAAGACCATCCCCATAATGTCCTTGTGCGTGGCGCCCAGGGCCTTGCGAATGCCGATTTCCGATGTCCGCGACGCGACCATGTACCCCTTGACCGCATAGATCCCCAGCGACGCCAGGAACAGGGCCATCGCCCCGAAGATCACAGCCAGCCTGGCGCCCATCGTCGCCGTCCAGACGAAAGGATTGCTGCGGTGACAGTCCGCCAGATTTGTCAGTGACACGATCGGCAGGTGCGGGTCAGTCTCCCGAATGGCGGCGCGAATCCTGTCCAGGAGAACGGTCTCAGTTTCCCGCATCGTGTCCGCGACACGCAGATGGACGAAGACCGGCCGGCTATCCGAGCCCATCGGCAGATAGATTTGGGGTGATGGGACTTCGTTGTCAGTAGCAATTTGCAGCGTCGGCACGATTCCCACCACGCGGCCGACCGTCTCTTGCCGACCGTACGTGATCAGGCAACCCAGTGCGTTGCCGTCCGGCCGGAGGCGACGAGCGATCCGTTCGTCGATGATCACGACCTTCTCGGCATCCGGGACACTGTCGAGACGACGGAAGGAGCGGCCCTGCAAGAGAGGCATATCCATCGCCCCGAAATAATCGGCTCCGACCGTGTGCACATGCGGTGCGCCTTTGACGGGACGCGGAGATCTCTCGTGTACGTCACGCCTTTTGTCGTCTTCTTTTCCAGGTTTGTATTCACGGACGGTTCCTCCGTAGCCGCCGCCCTCAGCCAAGGGAAATGAGGCCGACAGACTAACCGTCTGGATTCCCGGCAAAGACCGCACGTGATCAGCCAGAGTCTCATACACCTGTTGACTGCGCGCCAGGTCATACCCGCCGGCGAACGTGTCGAGCTTGACGACCAGTTTGCCGTCGAAATCGAAATCGCCATTGGGGCGAAGGGCCTTAACTGCACCACGCGTGAACAGCGCCGCCCCCATCACGAGCACGACAGCCAAGGCGACCTGGCACACGGTGGATAGTCGGCCACGCCGCCTTCGACGGGGCTGGAGCATGACGCTACTGGATTCCTTCAGATCGGTGACGACATCGCGTCGTGACAAACCCAGCGCGGGTCTGAGACCGAAGAGCAGTGCGGCAAGCAAGCAGAACCCCAGAGTGACCGTCAAGACGCGTCCGTCCAGAGCGATACCTAGCGCGGCGCCCAGGTCAATCGGCATCTGCGCCGCGACGATCCACGCATTCAGAACCCTCATGCCCCAGAACGCCAGGACGAGCCCCAGGACCCCTCCGAAGACCGCCAGAAGACCGGATTCGATGAGCAGTTGTCGGACGATTCTCAAACGCCCTCCCCCCAAAGCCAAACGAACGGCGATCTCGCGGCGGCGGCCCGCTCCGTGAACGATCATCATGCTCGCCAGGTTCAGACAGGCGATGAGCAGAACCGCACCCGAGACCCCCATCAGAATCACGCTGAAACCGGCCAGACCGCTTCGTTCGCCCTGGTCGTTCATGATGCTGAACGGGGGCGGTCGGTGGAGATAGAACGCGGAATCCCCCTTCCATCGCCTCGGGTACTTCTCCTTGAACTGAGGGACCAGGGCCTGCAACTGCGCTTCGGCGGCCGCCATGTTCAAACCCGGTCTCAGTCGCCCCACGGGGAAAACGCCAGGATAGCGGTACCAGTCGCTCGCCGCCATGCCGGGACGAGCCTCGCCTCGCGACAAACGCACCACGCGGAGGAAGCTGCCCGTGGGCAACCAGAGATCGGGCCCCAAATGCGTCAGACCGGTGAATCCCTCCGGCGCCACACCGACAACCTCGCAAGGTACGCCGTTGACACGTACGGATTGGCCCACGATCTCCGGATCGCCCCCCAGCCGTTGCCAGGCGCGGTGGCTCAATACAGCCACCGGCGCTGAGTCCGGCCGCTCCTCGGCGGGCAGAAAGCCCCGTCCCAGCGCCGGCGCAGCGCCCAGGAAGGAGAAGTAGTTGCTGGAAACGAACATGCCGCAAACCTGTTTGGCCGTCTCCCCGTGCGCCAAAGTGACAGATCCCAGACCGTCATCCTGGACCATCAAATCGCTGAACACCGGATTGCTCTCGGCCAGCGTGCGATAGATGGGATAGGGAATGCCGATTCTGAAGTTGCGGATCTTGCAGCAGACCAGCTTCTCAGAGTCCTTCACCTGAGTCGGACGAAACAGCAACATATTGACCACACTGAACATGATCGTATTGGCCCCGATGCCGATCGCCAGAGTGACTAGCGCAATGGCCGTGAAGCCCGGCGCCCTGCGCAGCATCCGGACTCCATAGCGAATGTCTTGCCAAAGTGCATTCATGTCCAACCCTCAATCATCAATAATCAATCATCCATCGCTGCGAGTCTCACTCGCAGCGCAGGGCCTCCATGGGGTCGATCCGCGCGGCTCGCCGGGCCGGGAGGTAGCCAGCCAGGAGGGCGGCGGCGCCGAGCAGGGCCACGGTGACTGCGATGCTGACCGGATCGATCGGGCTGATGCCGTAGAGAAAACGGGCCGCGACCTTGGCTACAGCCAATCCCAGCGCTAGCCCGACCATCAAGCCCACGATGGTCAGCAGAAGTCCCTCCCGCAAGACCATACCCATGACATTCCCGTGCGTGGCTCCCAGGGCCATGCGAATGCCGATCTCCGACGTGCGGGAGGCAACCATGTAGCCCTTGATCGCGTAAATGCCCAGCGTCGCCAGGAACAAAGCCGCCGCCCCGGCCGCCAGCCCCAGACGGGCGTAGAATCGCGCCCACCAGACATGGTCATAGCGCTCTTGGGCCAGGGTCGTCACGGAGAAGATCGGCATCCGGGGTTCGAGCCGGTGAATCTCCTCAAAAATCTGTTGCTGCAGAACATCCATTGCCCCCGTGTTCGCAACATGCAGACAAAGGCATCGGGCCAGGTCATTCTGGTCGGAGGGCGTAAACATTTGGGCACCGACCTCTCGGCTCTCAATGCCCGGCACGTGGGCGACGATTCCGACGACCCGAATGTGTTCGGGAAACATATCGGGAAACTCCGGAATGCCCAACTGGATGAAACAGCCCAACGCACTGCCCTCCGGGCGGAGCTTGCGCGCCAGGGACCTGTCGATGATTGTGACCTTCTCCGCATTCGGGAGACGGTCGTGCTGCTCGAAGAGGCGTCCTTGCAGCAATGGGATCTCCATTGCCTTGAAGTAGTCCCGACCGGTGCTGACGAGAACGACGTTTCGTACGAGAGCTTCGCTCGACTTGCCTTCTCCCGATCCCGGCCGGTACTCGCTAAGCAAAAGCGTTCCGCCGCCCCCGAAGAAGGCTTTGTTCGACGTTCCCACTGCCTTGACTTGTGGCAAGGCCGCCAGATGATCCACCAGGGCCTTGTACGCCTGGATGCTCCGAGCCTGATCGTGCCCGGCGGCAAGGGGGTCAATATCGACGACCAGCTTATCGTCCAGGCGAAAGTGCGGGTCCGGCCGGGCTTTTAGCAGGGCACTGCGCGTCAATAACGCCGCGCTGAGCACCAGGGCCACGGCCAAGGCAATCTGGCCCGCCATCGAGAGACCGGTCCGCGTTCCCCGGAGAGACCCCAGCACGCCCCGGGTAGAGGCCTTTATCTCGCCGGCAATATCACGTTTGGACAGCCGCAGAGCAGGTTTCAGGCCGAACAGCAGCGTGGCGATCAGGCACAAGCCCAGCGTAGCGGCCAGGACACGAACGTTCAGACCGACTTGGAGACCCATCTCCCTGGCGGCGACCCAGACATTGAGAACCCGCATGCCACAGAGAGCCAGTAAAACGCCGAGGCCCCCTCCCAGGACCGCCAGCAGCAAAGACTCGATGAGCAACTGCCTCATGATTCGCCAGCGTCCTCCGCCGAGGGCCAGGCGGACGGCAATCTCGCGGTGACGCGAGGCACCCTGTACGATCAGCATGTTCGCCAGGTTCAGGCAGGCGATCACCAGGATGATTGCGGCCACGCCCATCAGGACCAGACTGAAGATGGCCTTCCTTCGAAGGTCCCCTTCAATATCACCAGCGATATAGAACCGGCCCGGCGGGCGAAGGTGGAACGCGGGACGGCCCCCCCCTCCCGCTCGAGACCCTCCGGTTTGAACTGGGGAAACAGCGACTGCAGTTGTGCCTGGGCGACCGGCATGGTCATCTCGGGCTTGAGCCGCCCGACAACCTCAAACCACGGTTGCCGGTTCGGCTGCTTCCGGACGGACGTGTCCACCGCCCAGTAGCTCCCTATCGACAGCCAAAGGTCCGGGCCATTGAGTGTGACGCCGGTAAAGCCCGCCGGCGCAACACCGACGACCTGGCAATCGGCGCCATTGACGGTCACAAACTCCCCGACGAGGTTCGGGGCACCTCCCAGTCGCTGCCAGCGGCGATAGCTTAGGACCACGACCGGGGCGCTGCCGCGTTGCTCTTCCTCGGGCAGGAAGCCGCGTCCCGGGACCGGAGCGACTCCCAAAAAAGAAAAGTAGTTTTCCGAAACATATTGCGTTTGGACCTGCTTGGCCGAGCCCTTATGGACCAGGGTGTTCCCCCAACCAATAGACTGGGCCATGAGATCGCTGAAGGCCAAACCGCTGTCACGGAGCGTGAGATATTCCGAATAGCGGTACCAGGACCATTGGGCGTCCTGGATTCCGCAAAACGCCAACTGCTCGGGGGCTTTCACCTTCCTCGGGGCAAGCAGCAGCAGAACATCGGAGATGCTGAACATGATCGTGTTGGCCCCGATGCCGATCGCCAGAGTGATCAGCGCTATCGCCGTAAATCCGGGCGACTTCCGCAACATCCGAACCCCGTAACGTATGTCCTGCCATAACGTTGTCATGCGTCCACTCCGCACATTTGCCTCTTGTTGGTCCTTCCGCCGTTGCCGGCTCCGCCTCCGGCAACGGCGGCCTGTCTTCCGGCTGCTATTTCAGGCGGATGCGATCGACCGCATCCCACTGCGACATATCCGACAGAATGATCTGGTCATCAGCTTCCAGACCGCCCAGAACTTCGATGGTGGTCACGGAACTTCGTCCGAACTCCACGGCGACCCGCACGGCGTGTTTGCCGTCATCGACCAGCTTGAACAGCCTGGCGGAGCCTTGGGCCGAGGCGGAAACGGGTCGGCCTACATGTAATACGTCGTCGAGACGCTCGATTTCTATCGTGCCGACCACAGATAAATCCGGCCGAGCCCCCTTGGGCAACGCCCCTTCCAGCGACACATCGATCGTCACATTGCCCTCGACAACCGTCGGATCGATGCGCGAGACCTCCCCCGATGCAACGCCATGATAGGTGTCCACCTCTACGGGCAGTCCTATGAGCAGGTCCCGGGCCTGGGACTCGGGGACCTTCAATTGCGCCTTGAGCCTCTCCGGATTGGTGATTTTGGCCAGAATCGTCCCTGGCGCGACGGATTGGCCCGGCTCGATCTGTTCGGCCACCTGAGCCAACACGCCGCGTTTGCCGGCCCGGACGTGGAGCGACCCCATCTGCCTCTCCTTGAGTTGATACTGCATCCGGGCGCGATTCAACGCGGAATCCGATTCGGCCAACTGCGCCGGCAAGGTTTGATCCCGAAACATCTCGTAACGACGCCGGTCGATATCCAGACGCAACTGCAACTGCTCAACCCGGGACTTTGACAGCTTCAGGTTCAGTTCGGAGATCAGATCGTCCTCGAACTGGGTCTGGTCGACCTCGGCCTGCAATGCCGCGTCCTCATAGCTCGCCTGCATCTGAGCCCGCAAGGCCTCCATGCCAAGCAACTGGTCCTGCAGGCCGGCTTTCTGGGCGGTTAGTTGCGCCTGGGCCGAGTCCAGACTGGATTGCGCGTCGAGCAGCTCCAAATTCAAGTCGGGATTGCTCAACTCCAGGATGATCGTGTTGGGTTCAACAATGGCGCCGGGCAACACGAGTATCCGAGTCACACGGCCGGCCACCTCGGCCGGAACGAGCAAGATGTCCTCAGAGACAAGGGTGCCAGTGCCACGCACCTGACGCAGCATGGAGCCCCTCTCCACGGTGCCCCACCAGAGCGTCCTTTCATCCACGGAGGGCGCCGCCGGCTTGAGCCGCGAGAGCCCCACGCTGATCACCGCGACAACGATCAGCCCCATCACCAGAATGAGACCTCGCTTCAAGGCCTTGAGACGCTTCGAATTCTTCCTCGGAATATCCATATCGGATAGTCTTAGCAACTCCCGTGCCAGAACCACGCGTTGGTACGACAGTGCCTGGAGGCCGAGAGGGCCGTTTTCAAGCATGGCTGCGGCCAACCGCCGGAGCGGCGCGCCCCGTTTCGCAGGGCTTGCGCCCGGAATCGCACACTCCTTCGGCTCGGCCGCCCCGCGCCTTAGCGCCCGCTGGAACGCATGCCGGCCTTCACGAATCCCTCCTTAAGGGAAGTGTCAGACAGGCCTGGCATCCCGCATGCTCCTTACGGTTCTCCAGCGTCAACGAGCCCCCGTGAACCTCGGCGATCTGACGGCTCAGCGCCAAACCAATGCCCGACCCCTGTGGCTTGGTGGTATAGAACGGCACAAAAATATGGCCCGCCTCCGCCAAGCCCGGGCCGTCATCCTCAATCCATATCCGAAGATATTCGTCATCCGTCCGCCAGCGAATCTGAACGCACCCCTCAGAGCCCCCTTCGAGACTGGCCTCTACCGCGTTGGAGAGAACATTGATGAGCAACTGCTCAAGCTGGTCGCGGTCGGCCGGTAGAACCACGTCATCCCCCTCGGCGACCCCCACGGGCAGGCGGTTCTCCAGATCGACGACGCGGCGGATCAGACCTTCCACATGGACCTCCGAGAAGCGAGGCGGGGGCAGATGCGTCAGCTTGGAATAGGATTCGATGAAGCGATGGAGGGTCTCAGAACGCTCGGCGATGATCGCCAAACCGTTGTGCAGATCCTCTTCCCAGTCCTCCGGCCGAGGTCGCCGGCGACTCAGTGTCTGGAGGCTCTCGGCCACGGATTGGATGGGGGCCAGAGAGTTGCTGATTTCATGACGCAGGATCTGAACGAGACGCTTCCAGGCCAATCGCTCTTCTTCATGCAATGTACGAGTCAGATCCGAGAGAAACACCAATTGGCGCAGCACCCCCCCCTCTCGGTAGGTCCCACGGCGTAATTGCCAGCGTCCCAAACCGCCCGGAAAAGCCAGATCGACAACGCGCGGCGTAGGACCTTCCAGACAGTCGGCCAGCCCCAATTCGAGAGCCCGCTGACCATAAAGCTGCGGATCGCTTCGCCCGAGGAGACGCCGGGCGCTGTCGTTGAACAGTCGCAACCGTCCATCCTGATCAAACCCGAACAGGGCCAAATCGATCTCCCCCATCACCTTGCGCAGCAAGGCGGTTGCCTCCATCGCTCCGAGACGCTGCTCACGCAACAACTCTGTCAGTGCGTTGACCTCCCAGATCACTTCGCCCAACGCATCATCCCGACAAGCCCCTCGGACCTGCATCGAATAGTCCCCTTCGCGCAGCGCCCCGAGCATATTGGACAGCGTCCGCAGGGGGAACACCACCCTGGCCTTCAAGGCGGCGGCGAATCCCAGCCAGGCGGCCAGGAGCACCAGGGTCAATGTCACACGGGTGTGTACCGTGAAGCCGGAACTCCACAGGAACGCCAGGGCGACCATCGATCCGACCAGGCCGGTCATGAGTGAGAGAACTAGTATGCGGCGCTCGTACTTCATCTGTCCTCTGGATCAGGATTCCGCTTCCAGTCCATACTTGTCCAGGCGTCGGTACAGCGCGCTGCGACTGAGGCCCAGCATCTTGGCGGCCTTACTGATATCCCCACCCTGCTGCGTCAGGGCCTTCTGAACGAGCACGCGTTCGGCCTGTTCGAGCGTCATTGCCTCATACCGGGGTCCGCCGCCGGCCTTGGGGCCGAGACCGAGATCGCTGGGCTGAATGAGCGTCCCCTGGGCCATCAGCACGGCCCGTTCGATCGTATGGTCGAGTTCGCGAACATTTCCGGGCCAGGGATAGTCCAACAACGTCCGCTGAGAGGCGGAATCGAATCCAGTGACACCCTTGCGATACTTGGCCACGTGAGCACCGAGGAAATGCGCCGCCAGCAGAGGCACATCCTCCGTACGCTGCCGTAACGGTGGGATGTGAATGGTCACGGTGTTGAGACGGTACAGAAGATCCTGGCGAAATCGGCCTTCAGCAGTCTCGCGATCCAGATCGGCGTTCGTCGCCGAGAGGACCCGCACGTCGATGCGGTTGGTCCGCGAGGACCCTACGACCTCAAACTCGCCGCTTTCCAGGACCCGTAGCAGTTTGGCTTGCAGATTGGTAGGGATCGTGGCAATCTCATCGAGAAACAGCGTCCCCCCGTCGGCCAGTTTGAACCGTCCCATTCGATCGGACTTGGCGTCCGTGAAGGCCCCGGCCGCATGGCCGAAAAGTTCGCTCTCAAACACAGTCTCCGGGATACTGGCCGTGTTGACGGTGACCATGGATCGATCCCGCCGGTTCGAGGCCGCATGCAACGTCTGAGCGACCACCCCTTTGCCACTGCCGTTTTCGCCGGTAATGAGCACGTTGGCGTCGGAGGGTCCCACCCGCGTGATGGCATCCAGAACGGGCTGCATGGCGCGGGATTCGGCGATGAGCACGGGTGTCTCGGAGCGAAGGATCAGATTCTCTTGCTCGAGCTGCCGCTGCTTTCGCAAGGCCCGACTCAACTCGACCTGGGTGCGCAGAATGGCTAGAAGTCGCTCGTTCTTCCAGGGCTTCGGAACGAAATCGCGTGCGCCGCGATGCATGGCCTCCACTGCCAGTTCCACACTGCTCCAGGCGGTCATCACAATAACCGGCAGGGTGCTGTCAAACCGCCGGATCTGGGACAGCAGGTCCAATCCTTCTCGGCCTGAAGTATTGCCGCGCACATAGTTCAGATCCATGAGCACGGCGTCGAGGTCGTGGCTCATGACCCCATCGAGAACCCCCGGCGCCGAGGAGGCGCTGAGGACCGCGTAGCCATCGGGCTTTAGCAGCAGGCGCAGAGCACTCAACACATCCGGTTGGTCATCGGCAATGAGAATCCGCCCAGCGGTAGGTGTATCGATATCGGTCATAGGCGTACGTTGCTCAGCTTTTCCTCATCACTAACAAAGTCACAGCAGCCGCTTTGGCCTTTCGCCGCAGATAACAAGGGTGATTATATACGCCGACACCCGAACTGCCCAGCCTCTCCTGTCGAGGGGCATCGGTTTCAGAGCGACTCATTCATTCCAGGGACATGCCCATCCGACCACGACGTATATCCAGTTGCAAGGCACATGCCAATCCCTGGCTACCATGGCGCCCACTCGCGCCAAAGGGCATATCCAGCGTCCTCGGCCTTCAAATCGGTCCCCGAAATCTCGCGCGGGCAGCGCCGATCTATGAAACGTGTCCATTTCCGGGCGCTGCGGACCCAAAACCGGACACCAGGCGAGGCGCGCCGGGACAGCATCGTCATCGGCACGTCGCTGTCTCTAGTCGGGCCCGTTGACTTCGACACGTTGGGTCAGGAGACCATACTTGGTACCGTGAAGATAGTGGAGCGTATGGAACTTCTCAGGAATCCAGGCGCCGTCGAAGAACTCCGTCTCCGCTGAAGCATGGACGACTTCACAGATCAGTAGATCGTGCGACTGAACCGGATGGACCTCCACGATCCGGCACTCCAGGTGCCCCGCACACTCGGCGACGAGAGGCGGTTGGACGACACTAGCCGCCACGGGTGTCAAGCCGCTCTGGGCGAACTTGTCGATCCCTCGACCGGTCACACAACCGACCAGGTGTGTCGGCTCCAACAGATCGGCGCCCGGCACGTTGATCACCAATTCGTTGTTCTGCTTGATCAATTCGTAGGTATACCGGATACGGTTGACCACGAGGAGCACGATGCACGGATCGGACGTATGGACGGGCGTCTGCCAACTGAACGTCATGACGTTGACATGCTCCATCGTCCCGCCGGTCACGAGGACGACGCAACCGGCTTCGATGATCCACTTCGCCTGACTGACAGGAACTTCTTTCTTCATGAACCTCTTCTTCCTTTCTGATCTCACCGGCCGTAGGGCAAATCGCCGTGCGTTAGTGTACGGCGCGGCGCAACACGGGAACATTCATCAGCAGTGACGTGATGAGGTCGCAAGCTACGAAGGTGAGCAAGGGCACCACGATCACGGCTGCTACGAAATTTCCATCGCCCGCCTGATCGCTGAACGCCCGACGCAGGCCTTCGAGCACGAGGGGGTGCAGTACATAAATCCCCAACGTCGTCGAGGCGACCCATTCCAGCAACGTCTTTCGCCAGCCGGCAAGTGGCTGGGCCGTGACGTCGCGCAGGTGCGCCGCCCAGAAGACACCGATCGACAGGAACACCACCGGCGGACTGAAGAAATCGAACAGATAGCGTACGCCGATGCCCCCCTCTCGCTCCATGAACACGTTGAAGAACGCCGCCAGATACAGAGCCGATACAATTACGGCCAGGACAAGGTATCGCGAAGGGACCTTCCTCGGATCGATCCGGCGCAGTTCGTAGCCACATAGATAATATGGGATGTAGGGCAGAAACATGGTAAAGATAGATCGCTGGTTGTCCCAGAGAAGGACATCAGCCTGGAAATAGGCATTGGCGAGAAGAAGGCCAAGGATAATCACACCCAATCGCTGTCCCTGAGTACTGTGCCGGACAAATGCACGCAGTGCGGGCGTGACCAAGTAGAGCCCCACGACCGCATAGAGGAACCACAGGTGATAGTAAGGGTCCGCTGAGAGAATCAATGCGACGGCGCGGCCGAAGGTGAGTCGCTCATCATCGACGTACACACGGACAACCAGATAGACCGCTGTCCAGACCACCAGAGGAATCCCCACGCGGTACAGCCGGCGCCGATAGAACTGCCCCGCCGACTCTTGGCGCGCATCGTCGAGCAACAGCGCCCCGCTGATCATGACAAAGATTGGAATCGAGGCATGGCCCAGATAAAACAACCAGCCCCCGACCCACCAGTCGAATGTGAACGCTTCGGCGTCCATGGCCAGCCAGATGGCGACATGGGCGGTCACCACTGAGTAGACGGCCAGAATCCTCAGCTTGTTGATGTACTGGATGTCTCTAGATCGTTCCGACGGCACAGTGACAGCCTCTCAGGGACGCGCGGATGTCTTGATGTCACTCGTCGTCGTCCTCTTCGTCCCTCTTCTTGGGCGCCTTGGTGCGCGGCTTTCGAGCCGCCAGAAGCTGGGAGCCCCACCCGACGACACTCATGGCGCCGAAGACCGCCGGCATGATCCAGCGCGGGGCCGGCAAGCTGGACGCCACGCGGAAATCGACTCCCAACAACAAGAGTTGAGCGCCCAGCAGCAGCGTCATCGTACCGACGACACTGTAGCACAAGGGCACGATGACCTGCTTGATGAACCAGATCAGGAGAAATCCGCCGACGCCTCCGATGAAAATGGCGCCCAACAGATACCACTTGTAGGGCCCCAGTCCGTTCCAGGTGTCCTTGAGGATCGCCACCAGCTTCTCCTGGAATCCTTCCTCTTGGCCGCTGATTTCCTTAAGATAGGCTTCTCTGGACTCATTGTTCATCTGGCCAAAGGACTGGAAGAGAAGGGACTGGCCGGAAGTTGTCGCTTGCTGATCGTCGGGCGACACCTGCTGATCGCCAGATTCCGCCTCCTGAACCGATTGGCGGTCCAGCAACACCCCCGCGTACCCGCCCGCCGCGAGTAGCGCAAAGATCACGGTGGCCAGGACGATGATCAGGACGTTGCGCAGTAGGATCGAAGCGACGCCCAGGATAAGCCCGCCGATGCCCATGCCGATCAGCGGATTGATGCTGAACTGGTGGCCAGCCGCTAATCCGAGAAAGGCGCCGACCGCCGCTCCCAGCAGACCAATGACGACCGTGCTGTAGCGCGTTCCACCGAGCCAGAGAATGAGTCCGACAACCGCCATCGCCGCTCCCACCCCCATAAGGATGGGCGGATTCACTCCCAGGCACAACGTCTCAATTCTCAGCAGCAATTCGTTCATAAGATCATCGCATCCAGAAAACCACAGATGTCCCTATCAGGGCGCTGCGTGGAACGAGCGCACGCCGGCCCCTAGGATACCGACCGACCACGCCGCAATCCATGCGAAATCTGTCTGGTGGGGAGTTTTTCGTTGTCTTTCGCAGAGTTTCGCCTCTAATCTGAGGGCCTGTACCACTGACTATTGTCCGAGATAGACAAGATGAACGAATGACAACGATCGGCCCAGCCCAACCATTGAAGGACTTTCAGCCGCGACACAAGTTCTTCGTCGGCCTCGACTCGGATGGCTGCGCGTTTGACACGATGGGAATCAAGCAGCGCGAGTGCTTCTGTCCCTGGCTGATCGCCCTTTTCGGACTTCAACCCGTCGCCCAGGCGGCTCGCGAGTGCAAGGAGTTCGCGGACCTGTTCTCCAAGACGCGCGGGGCCAATCGCCATAAGACGACCAAGCGGATCATCGCCGAACTGCTGCCAGCCCATCCCATGGTCAAGCAGCGTCGCTTCGATGTCCCCAACTTCCCGCACTATTTCCGATGGGTGGACGATCCGGACAGCCTACTGAGCGACGCGGGGCTGCGGCAGGCCATCGACAACGCCGCCAGTCCCGAGGCGAAGAAGGAACTGGAACTGGCTCTGGCGTGGAGCCGGCGGGTCAACTGGGCCATTGGCGAGACCGTCAAAGGGATGCCCCCTTTTCCCATCGTGCGTGAGAACCTGGAGTTGATCGCCTCCAGAGCAGACATCGTCGTCGTATCGTCCACGCCCCTGGAGGCGCTCGAACGGGAATGGGCCGAGCACGATATCGCCCGACACGCCCAGGTCATCGCGGGTCAGGAGATGGGCAACAAAGCCGACCATCTCAGGCACGCCACCGAGAGCAAGTACAACAAAAACCACGTCCTGATGATAGGCGATGCGCCGGGTGACCTGGCCGCGGCCAAGGCCAACGACGCCCTGTTCTATCCGATCCTCCCGGGCGACGAGGTCGGATCGTGGACGCGATTTCGCGACGAAGCCTTCGATAGATTCCTCAACGAGACTTACGCGGGCGACTACGAGGCGCAACGGATCGCCGAGTTTGACGACTGCCTGCCCGAACTGCCCCCCTGGCAAAGATAGGAACCGATATGCTCTACTACAGCCGTGGAAGTGAAAACGACAGTCTCAGCGCCGGCGACTTGAAGCAGGGACTGTATGAGGCGCTGGAGAAACTTGGCAAGAAGACCAAGGTGCTGGCCCTGCCGCCGGACATTACGCGCTTCTATTCGCGGGCCGGGGAGTTGACCCGCTACGCATGGCAGTACTACGGCGCTGCGATGACCGATATCCTGCCCGCCCTGGGAACGCACTTCCCGATGACCGAAGGCGAGATCCGGCGCATGTTCGGGGACCTCCACGTCGATCTCTTCCGCAAGCACGATTGGCGCGATGGGCTGGCCACCCTGGGCGAGGTGCCGAGCGAATTCGTCAAGGAGGTTAGTGAGGGCAAGCTCGATTTCTCCTGGCCCGCCCAGGTGGACAAGCTGCTCGTCGAGGGTGGATTCGACCTGATCCTGTCGCTCGGGCAGGTGGTCCCCCACGAAGTGATCGGCATGGCCAACTACAACAAGAACGTCTTCGTCGGCACCGGGGGCGTTGAGGGAATCAACAAGAGTCACTACCTGGGCGCCGTCTACGGCATGGAGCGTATCATGGGCCGGGCCGACACGCCCGTCCGGCGTGTGCTCAACTACGCCTCCGACCATTTTGCACAGGACCTGCCGATCGTCTACGTCCAGACGGTGGTCGCCGCGACCGAGTCGGGCCAGGTCACACGGGGCCTGTTCATCGGCGACGACATCGAGTGTTTCAATCGCGCCGCCGAACTGTCGCTGAAAGTCAACTTCCAGATGCTCGAAGAGCCTTTGCAGAAAGTCGTCGTGTACCTCGAACCGGAGGAGTTCAAGAGCACCTGGCTGGGCAACAAGAGTGTCTATCGCACCCGCATGGCGATGGCCGATGAGGGCGAACTGATCGTCCTGGCCCCCGGCCTGCGCGAATTTGGTGAGGACAAGGAAATCGACAGATTGATCCGCAAATATGGATACGTCGGAACCGACAAGGTCCTCCAACTGGTCGATGACAACGAGGACCTCCGCGCCAACCTCAGTGCCGCCGCCCATCTGATCCATGGATCCTCCGAGGGCCGCTTCAGCATCACCTACTGTCCCGGCCACCTGACGCAGGAGCAAATCGAAAGCGTCAACTTCCAATACGCCGACCTGGCCGAGATGACATCCAAGTACGACCCCAAGAAACTCAAAGACGGCTTCAACACCGTCTCCGGTGAGCAAATCTTCTACATCTCCAACCCCGGCCTAGGACTCTGGTCCACAAAAGCCCGCTTCCAATAGAATGCACCAAGTTGCGGAACCCAGTCAAATCACAAGAATTCCCGCAGCAAATGTACGCAATCACAGTCACGTATCCGGATCTGCTTGTGGGCAAGAAAATTGCTTGCGCCGCTATGGCTTAACCAAGTGAGGAAGTTCTGCTCGATATCTTGAATTTCTCCTGGCGTGTACCCCATCGCCGTCCCGTAGATGTTCTGCTCAGCCCTCAAGGCCGGCGGGAATCCAATTGCCTCCAGATTCTCCTTCGCATAGCCGAAACCAAGAAAGAATATACGGCCCGCCTTTGAGATTTCTTCGCGAGCACTATCCAATTCGGGTCTCTTCTGCTTCTCATGGACGATACGGATATTGTCGATGAGGCCCAGAACGTTGACGAGCGACAGATCATCTATATTCTTGCCGTAGTCAAGCCCTCTCCGCGCATCCAGTTCCTGCCATGGCAAGGTGGCGGGTCTTCCATAGACATGAATGATCGGGACTTGCGCAAGTTGTTCTCTTACCTTCTCTGTATCCGCATCTTCAAATGAGTTTAAGAGGCTTTCGAATAGGAAGTGTTCCAACGAACGATCATAGTTGAACGTGACAAATGCTACGGTGTTTCGGTGGAATTCCTGGAAACTATCCTTGGCTGTGAGTTCATGTGTGAGTCTGTCGTAGAGGTAGCGATGCCAATCCTGTTCTGGCTTCTCGGCTTGCTCGCGAAAATTACTATACTTCTCGGCATGAAGAATGGTAAGGCAGATGGCGATCTTCCCGATGCTCTCAAAACGCGGGTTCCTTGCCAGGAAGAGGTCAACTGATGGTGTAGTGGATAGGCCAAAATATTGCAGAAATCCCTTCACATCCCACAGATCTGGATAACCATTTATTATCCTGGCGACTCGAGTGTCTTTACCGGCACGATCAAGGAAATGCACGTACCTGTCCTCGAAATCGGACAGAATCTGCCTTCGCAGATCTGTTGCTGTGGGAAACCCGTATGGACAACTCGCGCCGGCACCCAAGATGAATACGGTTCGCTTCTCGATCATGGTTTCTCGTCTCTCGAAGGAATAGATACACTACCTCGCACTCAGCCTTGGTCTGCCGCGAGTCTCTACCAATAGTGTACCACAAGAGACGCAATCAAGAAAGGTGGGACTTGTAGTCTTGGTAGGTGAAGTGGCGTTGGGTGGTGTGGGTATCGGTGGCGGGGTCATAGAGGACGATGTCGGGGAGGTTGATGCCGTTGAACATGGTGTTCTTGACCATGGTGTAGTGGGCCATGTCGTGGAAGACGAGTTTGTCGCCAATCCTCAGGGGTTCAGCGAAGGAGTAGTCGCCGATGACGTCGCCGGCCAGGCAGGTCGTGCCGGCTAAGCGAAACGTGTGGGCCAGGACGTTCGGCTGGGCGGCGTTCGTAATCACCGGCCGGTAAGGCATCTCCAGGACGTCGGGCATGTGGGCCGAGGCGGAGGTGTCCAGGATCGCGATGTCCATCTCGTTGTGGACGAGGTCGAGAACACTACTGACGAGAAAGCCGGTGTTCAAGGCGATGGCCTCGCCCGGTTCCAGATAAACCTGAACGTCATACTTCTCGCGGATCTCGTGGATGAGCCGACAGAGTCGCTCGACATCATAATCCTCGCGGGTGATATGGTGACCACCTCCAAGGTTCAGCCATTGAACCTGTCTCAGTAGCGGCGCGAACTGCTGCTCGACCGCCTGCCAGGTCCGCTCGAGCGCATCACTGTTCAGTTCGCACAGCGTATGGAAGTGCAAACCCGTGATACCTTCAGGCACTCTGTCGCCAAGCTGATCGCGCGTGATTCCCAGGCGTGAGCCCGGCGCGCAGGGGTCATAGATCGCGGTCTTAACTTCAGAGTGACGCGGGTTGAGGCGCAGGCCGCACTGCACGGGCAAGCCCGACCGCCGAACCCAGGGATAGAAATGCTCGTATTGGGTCAGCGAGTTGAAGACGATGTGATCGACCGTCTGAAGAAACTCCTCGAACTCATCGTCGCGATAGGCCGGGGCGCAGAGGTGGACCTCGCCATCGATGAACTCGCGGGCGAGCTTGGCCTCGAACAGGGCACTGGCCGCGGCGCCGGGGAGGACCTGCTTGACCTGATCGAACACCGACCACGCCGCGAAGCCCTTCAGCGCCAGGAGAATCTTACAGCCCGTCTCGGTCTGGACCCGGCCCAGGACGTCAAGGTTCTCTTGGAGATAACCCCGATCGATCACGTAACAGGGGGTCCGCAGACCGGCGATGTCACCTCTTATGCAACGATTTCGCGCCATGGCAAACCATACTCGTTGAGCTTTTCCATAAACGGATCGGGATCGAACTGTTCGACGTTGAACACGCCCTTCTCTTTCCAGTTCCCCGTCACCATCATCATCGCACCGATCATCGCAGGCACGCCGGTCGTGTACGAGACCGCCTGGGCCTGGACCTCCTTGAAACACGCCGCGTGGTCGCAGACGTTGTAGATCTTCAGTTTCTTGGGCTTCCCATCCTTGATCCCCTCGAAATCGCAACCGATGCAGGTTTTGCCCTGATAGTTGACGCCCAGCGAACCGGGGTCGGGCAGCAATGCCTTGAGGAACTCCAGTGGGATGATCTGGCGGCCCTGAAACTCGACCGGCTCGATGCCCGTCATACCCACATTCTGTAGCACGCGCAGGTGCGTCAGATACTCCTGCCCAAAGGTCATCCAAAAGCGAATGCGCTTGAGCCCTCGGATATGCTTGACCAGCGACTCCTCCTCCTCGTGATACAACAGGAACGCCTTACGAACACCAACCTCAGGAAAATCGATATCGCGACTGACCGATAGCGGGTCGGTCTCTCTCCATTGCCCCTCTTCCCAGAACTTTCCACGTTGGGTGATCTCGCGGATATTGATCTCGGGGTTGAAGTTCGTCGCAAAGGGATGACCATGATCACCCGCGTTGCAATCGAAGATATCGATCGTATGGATCTCGTCGAAGTGGTGTTTCTGGGCGTAGGCGCAAAAAATGTTCGTCACGCCCGGATCAAAGCCGGACCCGAGCAGAGCCATGATGCCCTTATCGCGAAACCGGTCGTGATAGGCCCATTGCCATTTGTACTCAAACTTGGCCTCATCGCGAGGCTCGTAGTTGGCGGTGTCGAGGTAGTCCACACCCGTTTCGAGGCACGCGTCCATGATGGGCAGGTCCTGGTAAGGCAGCGCGACGTTGAGCACCAGGTCGGGCTTGAACTTCCGTATCAGCGCCGCCACCTGAACCGGATCATCGGCATCCACCTGCGCCGTCTCGATCGGGCGTGGCAACTGGGCCGCGATCTGCTCGCACTTGCTCACCGTCCGACTGGCCAGACAGAGCCTCTCGAACACCTCCGGCACCGCCGCACACTTGCGAATAACGACGTTTCCCACCCCACCAGCACCGATGACCAATACACTCCCCATCGGGTGATCTCCTGACTCTCTCTCGGGACACGGCTCGTTCTGAGCCCCCGGAATTCCCTTGCAACCGCGCCCGAAATCAGCATAATGGCTAGGCTGATTCCGACATGAATGCGTACCTTATACGAGAAGCGTAAAGGCGTAAAGTGAAAACCAATACCGTCCCGTCTTCCGGACAAAAGGAGCAATCGATCATGGCACAAGCAGATATCGGCGTCGTTGGCCTGGCCGTCATGGGTGAGAACCTGATTCTGAACATGGAGAGCAAAGGGTTCACGGTCGCCTGCTTCAATCGGACGGTCTCGAAGGTGGACAACTTTGTCAATGGACGGGCCCAGGGCAAGAATATCGTCGGTTGCCACTCGATCGAGGAACTGGCCGCGAATCTGAAGAAGCCCCGCAAGGTCATGCTCATGGTCAAGGCCGGACAACCGGTGGATGCGTTCATCGACCAGGTATTGCCCCACCTGGAGGACGGCGATATCGTCATTGATGGCGGTAACAGCCATTTCCCCGACACCATCCGCCGGACCGAATACGTCGAGAGCAAGGGCAAACTCTACATCGGCACCGGTGTCTCCGGTGGCGAGGAAGGCGCCCTGCTGGGCCCATCGATGATGCCCGGCGGCTCGCCCAAGGCATGGCCCCACGTCAAGGACATCTTCCAATCGATCTGTGCCCAGACCGATAGCGGCGAGCCCTGCTGCGACTGGGTGGGTGAGAACGGCGCGGGCCACTTCGTCAAGATGGTCCACAACGGGATCGAGTACGGCGACATGCAGATGATCTGTGAGACCTATCAGATGATGAAGGAAGGTCTCGGCATGACGAACCAGGAGATGCACGAGGTCCTCACCGAGTGGAACCAGGGCGAACTGGACTCCTATCTGATCGAAATCACCCGCGACATTCTGGGCTACAAGGATGAGGACGGCAACGAGGTGATCGACCTGATCCTCGACACCGCCGGCCAGAAGGGAACGGGCAAGTGGACTGCTATCGCGGCGCTCGATCAGGGCCAGCCGCTGACGCTGATCGGTGAAGCCGTCTTCGCCCGCTGCCTCTCGGCTCTGAAAGAGGAGCGCGTAGCCGCTTCGAAAGTCCTCTCGGGCCCGAAGCCCCAGTTCAGCGGCGACAAGAAGGCCTTCGTCCAGGACCTGCGTCACGCACTGTACGCGGCCAAGATCGTCAGTTACGCTCAGGGCTATCAACTGATGCGCGCGGCCGCAACCGAATACAACTGGAATCTGAACTACGGCGGCATCGCCCTGATGTGGCGCGGCGGATGCATCATCCGCTCGGCCTTCCTGGGCAAGATCAAGGAGGCCTTTGACAACGAGCCGGACCTGACCAATCTGCTGTTGACACCTTTCTTCAAGGACGCAGTCGAGAAAGCCCAGGATTCGTGGCGACGTGTCGTCACCAGCGCGGTCCAGATGGGCCTCCCCGTCCCGGCCATCAGTACGGCGCTGGCCTACTATGATGGCTATCGCAACGGACGCCTGCCCGCCAATCTCTTGCAGGCCCAGCGGGACTACTTCGGAGCGCACACCTACGAGCGTGTCGACAAGCCGCGTGGTGAGTTCTTCCACACGAACTGGACCGGTCGCGGTGGAGACACGGCCGCCTCGACGTACATCGCCTAGCGGTGGAGGTTCTTTTCGATGCGTGACAGCCGCCGGATGCAGTCTGTACAGACGCCGATCATTCCGGTCGGCGGCGAGTGGATTCGCGCCCACCCGGGCACGATCTCGCTAGGCCAGGGCGTGGCATACTATGGCCCGCCGCCGGAGGCCGCTCAGGCCGTGCAGGCCTTCTTCGACGATCCCGAGAACCATAAGTACAAACTCGTCCAGGGCATTCCGACACTGCTCGAAGCCATCGCGGCGAAACTCGCCTCCGAGAACGGGATCGAGGTCGACGATGAACAGCACATTCTGGTCACGGCCGGCGCGAACATGGGCTTTATCAACGCAGTGCTGGCCATCACCGATCCGGGCGACGAGATCATCCTGAACCTGCCCTACTACTTCAACCATGAGATGGCCATTGCCATCGCGGACTGCAAGACCGTCTGCGTACCTACCGACGACGACTATCAGCTACAGATCGGCGCGATCGAAGCCGCCATTACGGACAAGACGCGGGCAATTGTCACCATCTCGCCCAACAACCCGACCGGCGCCGTCTATGCGGAAGAGACACTGAGACGGGTCAACGACCTGTGCCGGCAGCAGGGCATTTATCACATCAGTGACGAGGCGTACGAGTACTTCACCTACGACGGCGCGAGGCACTTCTCCCCCGGCTCCATTGAGGATAGCTCGGCCCACACCATCTCGCTGTTCTCTCTATCGAAGGCTTACGGCTTTGCGAGTTGGCGCATCGGGTGGATGGTCCTGCCCACCGGCTTGTTCGAACCCATCCGGAAGATTCAGGACACGAGTCTGATCTGCCCTCCAGTGGTCTCGCAGTGGGCGGCGACCGGCGCGATGCAGGTCGGACGAGGCTACTGTCTCGACAAATTGAGCGTCACATCTGAAGTCCGACGCCTGGCCCTCCGGCGGCTACAGGAGATCGGCGATCTCGTCACGGTTCCACAGGCCAACGGCGCCTTCTACATCCTGCTGCGGGTCCACACCGACATGGACCCGACGGACCTGGCGCGCCGCCTGATCGAGGAACACAGAGTCGCGGTAATCCCCGGCACCACTTTTGGCGTCAAGGACCAATGCCTGCTGCGCATCGCCTATGGCACTCTGGATGAGGAGACCGCCACCGAGGGTATCAACCGCCTGATCCACGGCCTGCGGCAGATCCTGACGTCGTAACGACCGGGCCAAATCCTGCGAGCCCCCCCTGCGCCCCCAGCAAATCGGTATTCCAAACTGGTCCAGTTCGGTTGACCCGTCTGGCTGATTCAAGTACTATGCGTGCTGGTCAGGCACCGACGGGCGGCCTGGAGATCCGGAGGCACAGGAAGGAAAACACCATGTACAAGATATTCATGATCGTCGGCGTCATCGTCGTGGCGGGCGGCTGGATCGCTTATGCCATCTGGGACTACAAGTTGCGACAGGAAGAGAAGAAACGACCCAAGAAACGCTCCACCCACCTGCGGAAAACACAGGGCGAAGTTTCCGACTGGGCCAAGCAGATGGCCGAGTTCAAAAAGCCCAGGGCCAAGCGACAGGCCAGGGGCGATCAGAGCGACACTGAATAACCGCCGATCATCATCTTCCTGAGGAATACCATGACCAGCCAGTTCCTGACTGAGGATTTTCTGCTGCAAACGGAAACCGCTCGGCACCTCTACCACGACCATGCGGCGAAGATGCCCATCTATGACTATCATTGCCACCTCCCCGCCCATCAGATCGCCTCGGACCACCAGTTTGAGAACCTGACCCAGGCCTGGCTGTGCGGCGATCACTACAAGTGGCGAGCCATGCGCACCAATGGCGTCGCTGAAGAGTACGTCACCGGCGCGGCGAGCGACTACGAGAAGTTCGAGAAGTGGGCCGCCACGGTGCCTTGCTGTCTGGGCAACCCGCTGTACCACTGGACACACCTGGAACTGAAGAAACCATTCGGCATCGCGGGCAAACTGCTGGACCCTGGGACCGCCAAGGAAATCTACCATACGTGCAGCGAGATGTTGCGCTCGCCCGAGTTCAGCGTGCGCAACATCATGCGCAAGATGAACGTCAAGCTGGTTTGCACAACCGAAGGCCCTCTCGATTCGCTCGAATACCACCGGAAGATCCGAGAGGACGGTTTCGAGGTCACAGTGCATACCGCCTGGCGGCCGGACCAGGCGATGGCGACTGAAGACCTGACGAAGCTCAACGCCTTCATCGACAAGCTCGATGAACTGTGCGACGTGGAGATCGCCGATTTCCACGGCTACATCGGCGCCCTGCGCAAGCGACACGATTACTTCCACGAAAATGGCTGCCGGCTGTCGGACCACGGGCTGGCAACGGCTTATGCCGAGGATTACACGGAGAGTGACATCAAGCGGATCTTCGCCGCACTGAGATCAGGCAAGGAACCGACCGCCCAGGAACAACTCCAATTCAAGTCGGCGATGATGGTCGAGTTCGGCCTCATGGACGCTGAACGAGGATGGGTCCAGCAACTTCACCTCGGGGCCCTCAGGAATAACGCCACCCGGCTCTTTGAAAAGCTTGGCCCAGACATCGGCTGCGACTCGATAAACGACCTCGAGGTCGCCGGGCCTCTATCGCGGTTCCTGGATCGACTCGACGTCCAGGGCAGGCTGCCCAAAACCATTCTCTACAATCTAAACCCACGTGACAACGCCCTCCTGGCCACAATGGCCGGCAACTTCCAGGACGGTTCCGTTCCCGGCAAAATGCAGTACGGCTCGGGCTGGTGGTTTCTCGACCAGAAGAATGGCATGGAGGAGCAGATGCGCACCCTGGCCAATATGGGCCTGCTGAGCCGCTTTGTCGGCATGCTGACCGACTCGCGCAGTTTCCTTTCCTACCCCCGGCATGAGTACTTCAGGCGGACCCTGTGCAACCTCCTGGGCAACGATGTCGAGATGGGACTGCTGCCCAACGACCCCAGCCTCTTGGGCAAAATGGTGGAAGACATCTGTTACAACAACGCCAAAGACTATTTCCCCATGGAACTGGACTGACGCACCTAGGACCTTTTAAACCCAGTCAAAATAGTATTTTACACACATATGAGCCACCGGGCTCAGGCGCACTTGGGAACCTGGAATGAGCCATGCTTGATCTGGTTCGCCCGGCAATCCGGGCGGTGCCGGAAAAAACATGGTCCCACACCACCAAGAAAACCTGACTGAACGGTTGACACAATCCTGCTTTTCTCGTTTAATAGGGGCGTTGTTGAGGGGTGGAGTGGACTGAAGAGTAGTAGGGTCGGTGCCCGAGTGGCTAAAGGGAATGGGCTGTAAACCCATTAGCGTAAGCTTACGCTGGTTCGAATCCAGCCCGGCCCATTAGGATATCTTTACGGCTTTGCACTTGGTCGTAACGCGCGGTTCTGAGGTCATCCTCGAGGAAGCATTCCATTTGCAGTATTCACTTGCGGCAGGATCCTGCGCCAACGGTGCAGAAAAACTGTTTGGCGATACCACCCCGTCGACGAAGAGATTACAATTGCCACCAGCCCCAGAGTAACCTGTGGAAAATCTTGGACTGACAATTCGTTGCAAGGAGAGGCCATGAAACAAACCGCTGACTCGACCACCAGTCCTTCGATCTTCCTGTTGGCGATCGGAATGGCATTCGTCCTGGTGATCCCGCTTGTCGCTTCCGAAGAAAAAACGAGCCTCACCGACAAGACACTCGTGGTCTGGGCCTCGCCGGCGAATCTCACACAGCGAGGCGGATCGGCTCTGACGGTCAATGATACGACGATCGACCGCTTTGATGGCGTTGTCTTCGCCGAGCTTGAAAACTCCGTTTGGATGCCGGGAAGCAACAATTACAGTCGAACCCACAAGGAGCAATCCGACTGGCCCAAAGAAACCGCGGGGCCCGGCGAATTCGCGCAAATAGCGACGGTCTACAAGGGCAAGAAGATCACGGTCTACCGCAACGGCAAGCGGTACGCCGAGTACATGATGCCGAGCGAGCCCTATACGTTCGGCCCGCGCACCGCCATTCTGTTCGGTCAGCGTCACTTGGGCAACAAGGACCACTTTCTCGGCCGCATCAGGGACGCCCGAGTCTATGCCCAGCCGCTGGATCAGGCGACAATCGCTGCGATGGAGGCCGGCCAGCCGGTCCCCGACCTCGAACCTTGGGCCTGGTGGGACTTTGCCGACACCGGAACGTACGACAAAACCGGCCGTTTCAATCAAGTCAAGGTCTCCGGCGGCGCGAAAATCGCTGACGGTTGCCTCGTCCTGGAGGGGAGCAAGCCTCTCATGCTCGCTACGATTGACAGCGATGGGGCGTTGCGTGGCGCTGATGTCCCAGCCGAATGGTCGATTGGCGATCCGGCCGTCCCCGCTCCGGTCGTGCAATCGACACGACTGTTTCGAGAGCGGCTACTGAGCGACCCGTATCGCCCCGGCTACCACTTCTGCGTCCCCGAAGGCAACGGCCGACCGGGCGATTCGAACGGCTGCTTCTGGGCCAATGGACGCTACCATCTGATGTACCTCTATAACCGCAAAGATGTGGGGTTCTGCTGGGGACACATCTCCAGTAAGGACCTGATCCACTGGCGGCATCATCCCGATTCGATCGGTCCGGGCCATGGCGATGAAGGCTGCTTTAGCGGTGGCGGATTCCTGGACGACGACGGGACCGCCTACCTTTCCTATTGGATGCTCTGGGGCGACAAGGGGATCGGGCTCGCCCGAAGCAACGATCGACACTACAGCCATTGGCAGAAGCTCGACACCAACCCGGTCATCAAGTCGACCGAATGGGGCATCACCGAGACGACAGACCAAAACGGCAATGCACTCATCTACGGCTCAGCCGACCCGAGTAACATCTGGAAGAAGCAGGGCAAATACTACATCCTCACCGGCAATCTGCTGGTTCTGAACAAGTACGGTCGCGAGTCGGACTCGCCCGAAGAGACCCAAGGCGATCGTCTGTATCTGTTCGAATCGGCGGACCTCCAGACTTGGAAGTACAAGGGAGTCTTCTACGAGCGAAACCCCGAGTGGACGGACGCCAGCGAAGACAACATGTGTCCCAGCTTCCTCCCCTTACCAAGAAGTGGCGATGGGGGCGCCCTGAGCGGCAAACATCTTCTGCTCTTTATCAGTCACAACAAGGGATGCCAATACTACGTTGGCGACTATGACGAGAAGAGCGACCGATTCATCCCGAACAACCATGGTCGCATGACTTGGGTGGACAATACGTACTTCGCGCCCGAGGCATTGATCGACGACAAAGGGCGGCAAATCATGTGGGTCTGGCTGACCGACAACCCGGGCGGCGAAGAGGCGAAGGGCTGGTCAGGCGTTTACGGCCTCCCGCGTTCGGTGTGGCTGGGCCAGGACGGTCGCCTGCGCATGCGTCCGGTCAAGGAACTCGAGATGCTCCGCGACAACGAGAAGACGTGGCGCGACGTCACCCTGGCGGATCGTGGGAACAAGCCGCTGGGAGGCGTGGTCGGCGATTCGTGCGAACTGGCAGTCACCATCGAGCCGACGACAAGGACCGGGAGATTCGGCGTGAAGGTGCGCGCTTCGGCTCGGGGCCAGGAGCAGACGCTACTCTACTATGATGCGCAGGCCGGCCAGCTCGTGTTCGATGCGACGAAGAGTGGTGTGGATGGACGCCGAGTGGTCGAGCGAGCGCCTCTGGAATTGAAGGCAGGCGAACCCCTGAGACTCCGCGTCTTCGTGGACAAGTCGGTCATCGAGGTCTACGCCAACGACCGCCAGGCGATCTGCCGCCGGGTGTATCCGGGTCGTGACGACAGCCTGGGCGTGATCCTGTTCGCTGAAGATGGCGCCGCAAAGTTCTCCGGTATCAGGGCGTGGGAGATGATGCCGTCGAACCCCTATTGAAAACCGTCAACGGCCGTCCACACGTCGATAGCTGCCTGAACTAGCCGGAGTGCGCCGGGTCCGCCGGGCGAGACTCCTGAGACTGCCCTGGCATCGCGGGAAAGCCTCGCCAACCGCGCGTCATGCCCTGGACGAGGCGGAGGACCAGAATCCCGTCTTCCTGGGCGTTCCTGTCCAACTCAATCACGGCAGGCGTATCCTTCCTCTGGAGCAGCGGCTTGAGAGCCTCCCAAAGCGATGGGCCGACCACGATGACCTGAACGCTGACATCAGGCTCAATACGCGTCGCCGGCCAATTCGGCGAGACCGTTCGCGCCGCAAGATGGCCGAACCGGGTCAAATCCACATCCAGATGGGCAACCAGTCTCGTCAAAGTCAGTGAGCTCATCCAGGCCTGGACGGCTTCCAGGACAAACTGAACCGCTGGATCGGCGCACTCGGTACTCGGGTCCTGAAGCTGCTTGACAACACACTGGGCCCACAGCTTCGGTTCACGAGCCAGGTCACCGAGAGATTTGCCTGTTCGAGAATGCAGCGTCTTGCGAAAAACCTCAGCGAGTTGTCGCTCCCAATCTGTCGCCAGCAGGTCGAAAAGCACCTCGTGACTCTGTGGCCCCTGGCCAACATCGCTTCGCAGCAGGCACTCGTCCGGGTCGAGGGTCAAACGTTCAATCCACTGGACAACCGCCCCCGCTTCTCGAATCAGATCGCTGTCGGCGGCGGGATCGGTGATGCCGCCAACCAGCGGCTCAGGCACTTTCGGGATACGATCGATCAACCGGACACGTCCGGCACCGGGACGCAAGCCCAGCACAAGCGCCGCCACGAGAGCAGCGATCCCTCCGAAGTGGCAGATCCACTGAACCACCGTGTCGGCTCGGACCGGAGCCGGGGCACTCAGACAGAGCACGGCCCATCCCAGGGCCAAAGACAACAACCCCGCGACACGCCAAGTCCAGATGGGAGGACAGAGATGGCCGGGGGCTTCTCGCTCCTTCACTTGATCCGGACGCAACTGAACGGCGCCGCCCAGAAGGATGCCAACACCGATCAAGGCGATCAAAGCGGCAAGTCCGGCCGGAAACATCATGGTCGGCGCCCACGCGCCCGGCCACAAGGACCACACGACAGCAATCACCCCGGCCGCCGCCAGCACGACTGCGGCGCAACGCCGCACAAGACCGGCCCGTCTCCGATAGGAGACCCACGGCACCGAATCGGGGATATGGCGCCCCTCGGGGACTTTACTCCTGGACTGACTCGTCCAGCCAACGGGCAGGGTCATCAAGAACGACGACGCCAGAGCCAGCAGAGCCCCCCCAAGAACAAACACACGCTCCTGAACGAGCAAACCGCTTGTGATGCTGACCAGGCCCACCATCATGAAAACCAGGCCGGCGTAGTAGGCCGCCCCGCTGGGAGCGCGACTGACCGACACGGAAGAGGGAGGGCCGTCCGTCGGGGTGAAGCGATCGGCCCACTGCGCCCCGGGCCGGGAGAGCCACACTCTCATCGGTGCGTACGTATGCTCCTCTTGCCGCCGCAGGGCCTTGGCGACAAAATTCCGGGTTCGCTCGCGCTCCATGAGCCGGGACCGGGTCAACAGACGACGCAGCCTGGGCCGCAGGCACTTTAGAAAATGGCAGAGGCTCACCAACGGGTCATGAGCGCAAACGTGATTGATCGTCTTCCCGATCGCTTCCGATGCGTCCTCGTTCCGCAGCGCGCAGTCACGGGCCCGACCGGCCGTCGTATTTAGCGCCGAAGACGCCGTCCGGCGCGGCCGATCGTATACGTCCGCCATCTTCTCGACCAGGGCCTGCGCCCCGTCCTCGAGGTGTTGGCGACGATCTTTCGACAGCACCGGCGTGTAGAGGTCTCCAAGCTCCTCGCGCGCCAGCCGCCGAGCCACACGCGTTGCCACACCGGGGAGGTCCATCGGAATCGCCCGGGTACCAAACGATCCACAGATGTTCAGGACGTTCTCATTCGGACTGACGCGCCGCCGCTCCGCCTGCCGCAAAGGGCCGCGCGACAGAATGCCATGATGGAGAAGAAACTCGGCGCCGAGACGATGTAACTGTTCGGGCCGATCAAACCACGTACCACTGGCGCTGTGTCCGTCAAGGAGGTAGGTCTTCTGGGCCAGGGGCTCGCCCTGGAGCTGCTCGAGGAACTGTTTCCAACGACCCGACCAGGCCTCCTCATCGGGCGCCGAAGCAGAGGCGGCGGTTCTGGCGGTCAACCCGACCAGCGCCATATCGTGCCCCGGGTCGGCCCGGCGCACGATCCGCATCAACCGCAGGCCGCTAGCCACGGCGTCGGCAACCGACAGATCGACAAGGATGTAGGAACTCATATGAACCCGTCCCGGGGACGCCGGGTCGACAACGGGCTCTTTCGACCGCAACTGACGCACGAGGGTGGAGACCGCCGTCAACAGGTGTTCCTCGGAGTCGGCGATGTCGGCGGGCAATCCGCGAACGTCGACCAGGGAAGGAGCTTTGAAGTCCGACAACCAGGTCCAGTGCGATGCGACGATCTCCTGATCGCGCGGATCGAGGGACAGAAGACCAAACGGCCCCTGGGCCGGGGTCTCCATACCCTTGGCCATCTGGGAGAGCATCCCCAGTGTCTTCTCGGCGCAGGGACCCACGCTGACGAACAAGATCGGCGTCGGGCCGATCACTCCCGTCTGGCTGTCATTCTTTCCGGCCACCACTCACCAGCCTTCCCTCAACACAGCGGTTGACTTAACCGTCCACTTCAGCCACCGCCGTCAGACCCTCTTTGAAGCGATTCAGGTCGTCACGACACATTCCGAGCACATCCTGAGCGATCTTCTTCTCTTGACCCGACAGAGCCTCTACACACTCTTCAACATTCTGCACCAGGTGCTCGACCAGGGTCATACATCGATCCAGCCCTTCCTGGACCGAATCGCGATCCCCGAGCGAAAGATCTCGCAGGATCAACTCGATGCGGGAATTCGTTCCACCCTGTATCTCCGCCAGACGAATGCCGGCCGCCGGATCTCCCAGGCGACGAAGCTGTTGACGAAGCCGCTCGTTGACGATCTCGGCCACCTTGTGAAACGAGCCCAGTTTCGCCGCACCGGCTTCGTAGACCCGTTTCTCCAATACATGTTGGTTCTGCCCCGCTTCGCGCCGCCATTCCTCCAGCGCGCTCTGATAGGCAATGTACCAACTCTTGTCCAACCACAGATCGGAATATTCGAATCCCATGCGTTTGACATACTCGTCGGTGGCGGCCACGTACTTACTGTACCGGCTGATCGCCTCCAGACAGAATCCATAGCTAAGCCGGAGGATCTGCAGCCATTCTCCCGTGACGCGGCTGTAATCTTCCGTGACACCGGCCTCGCGCAGGCTGACTTCGAGATTCTGAGTCAGCAGGTGCGGGACACAGGACTCGGGCACCTGCTGGGTTACCGCCACCGGCAACGGGATCGCATACTTCCTGGATTTGGACAGATCGATCTTCGGCTCGGACAAACGCCAGATTTCGCAAATGCTCCGATAGTATGGATGATCGTTGGCCGACTGATGGGTGGAAAGCCCGTTCCGGAAGGCATCCCAACTGTGGGCCTTGATATCGTGCAGGAAGCGCCTCATCCCTTCGGACAAACCCGCCAGACTGTCAACCAACCGATCTTCCACCGACCGCACATTGGCCAACTCGGTGTTGGGCTCTCGGACCGACAGTACGGTGGCCGACAGGATCGGCCTGATCAGACTCTGCCGGAAATCCTTCATCGCCACGGTATCGAGAGCATCGCTCGATTCAAGAGACAGACAGAGCGGCAGCGAGAAGAAATCGACGTCCCGCTGCTCTCCCGGCACATCCGTGCTTGCCACCTGGTCGACGGTTCTCTCCCGACCTGATTTTCGCTGCGACGCCAGGGCGGTAACCGCTTCCAACGATTGCTTTCGTACGCGAAAGACGCGAACCGTCGTCTTCAGAGCGGCGGCGGTATCACCATGTAGCAGCGCTTCGGCCACGGCCGACCAGTGAGCGTCGACGACCTTGTCGATCACCGGCACCACATCGTTAGAGGTCCACGACAGAGGCGGCACCTGCGCTTGGAGCATTTCCAAGGCGCGTTTGGCCTCCGTGAGAACGTCGGCGATCACGCTGTTGAGCTTTGGTGTCGCCGAGCCCTGCTTTTGGGCCAGCAGCGCTTCCACGCCCTCGATCCAGGCGTCCAGACAAGCACCGAACTGGCTGAGGGGCTGGACGCGTTCGGCGTTGAAGAAATCCCTCTCGACCATCTCGTCGGCCGCTTCCAGAAGACTGGCGATCGGCCGGGTCGGCGAGACGGTCTTCTCGGCGTCCTTGCGGGCCTGCGGGATCAGCGAGGCCTCCAGATGGCGACGCAGGCCCTTCAACACGCTCGAGACGACTTCCGGCGAGGTTCCTCGACCCGTAGGGTCCCAGACGAACGAAAGCGTCGGTTGCAGGAGCTCGCCGGCGCCGGGCGACAGGCCGCCGCTGGCGGCGATCGCATTTTGAACCTCGCGACGATAACGGGGACGTCCCTCGGTCTGACCGGCGTTGAGGCGCTCCAGATCCGCCAGGACGCGCGACTCCACGTTTCCCTGCTTGTGCCCGGGAACGCCGCACCAGAAACCGTAACTGGAAAAACATTGGCGATGGTTGTTGACCGGATCGCGCTGAGGCAGGATTTCCGCCAGCTTGTTGTTCGCGTCCGAGCGGACCTGCTGGCTCAACGGCTCCACGGTCATCGAACGCAACACGCGTGCGATGAGCCGGACGAGGTGTTTGCGATCGCCGCTGCCCATATCCACCTGACCGTTGAGCAAGTAGAGGAAGTTGAACGGACCGGTGTCTCTTCGGAAACAATCTTCGCCGCTCCGGTCGCTGCGGTACCGCACGCGAACGTCGGATCGGCGTTCATCGCTGAGGAACTCGATCTGATCCAGGGTCGCACAGGCCGTCGCTTCGAGCTTGGGCCTGAGCATCGGATCGATGCGAAACGCGTCGGGCAGGAGCAAGTGCCCGATCGTCTCAGCCGGCTTGGGGAAGGACTCCCGCGACCACCAGCGCAGGTTGTAGGCCATGTCAATAAGCATGCCGGCGCCGGTGCCCCCGCAGACGCTGCTGGCGATGTGGACGACCGGGGCGCCGTCGGAGGCCAGAATGAACTGGTCGCCCCCCTCTTCCAGCGGCTGCTGGGTGCTCGTGCGCAAGCTGCTGAAACGCGTGGCCGCCGCTTCATGGATCACCGTTTCCCGCAATTCGAAGAACACCAAGCGTCCGAGACGGGGAATGCCCTGGCAACCATAGTCGGCGAACGTGGCATCCTCGCGAAAGCCTCGCATCCAATCCAAATGGGCGTGGAACTCGGGATAGGTCACGTTGTCCCGTACGACTTCACCCACATCCAGATAGTGAAAGAGGTTGATGAAATCGGACATCAAGCCTTCGGGCGGCCCCCCTTCGTCTGAGGCATCCGTATCAAGCTTCAGAAATCGGATGAACGGCGGAACGTACCCGAGCAGTTCCCGGATGTAGTGCTCCACCCATTGGCAAATGAGCGTGCCGGTACCACCAAGCCCCACGATCAGCGTGGGTCGCACGATGATAGGATTGTCACTAAGTCGCATAGTTCCTTTCCTCACGTTATATCTGCGCGGCCTGCCGCGCATGCACCTTTACTCACTGAGTTCGGATTCCGTATCGAAAGCATCATCGGCCGCTGGCGCGGTCTTCGAAGACGCCATTCTAGTGATCCTCACACCGACCCGCATCGTCCTGACCGAGCCGCCCATCTGATAGGGAAGCTCCAGGGTGATCGACCTGGCCTGCCCTTCTCCGGGCAAATCAAACAGGCCGGTCCCACTTGACCAGGCCCGTCCTTTTCTCACGAATGGGCTGGTCCACACACAGACAAGCCCTTTGCCGACATGCTGGGCGCCGCCGGCGATCTTGGGCGTAATCAACGTCCAGGCCCAGCGTCGAGGATAGAGACAACGACGGACCGACACGCTGGCGAAGGCCACGACGACCGCCAGGGCCCCCAAGCCCCTGCCCACGGCCGGGCCGATCAGGGGCACCGCCCGTCCAGCGCCCTCCCACCGGCCGGTGAGATAGCGTCTGTACAGCTCCATGTCCTTGCCCAACGTCGTGGCGCGCAATTCGATTTGTATGGGACTCTCAACCCCGGCCGGGTCAATGACAGCAACGTTCTCTTCGAGTCTTATGTCCAGGCCGAGCCGGTCGGGACGTCGGGCCAGAAGTCGTAGGATCGCCGCCAGCACCAGAAACACACCCGCGCCGGCCAGGAACCACCAGCACCAGGGAACCACGCCAGGCAGAACGAACTCGATCGAGTAGACCGGTGTCCATTCGAGAATCGTCTCGTTCGTCCCGGTCGCAGACCCGCCACCACCGTCCGACAGTCGATATTCCGCCGAGGCGGCAAGACTATATCGCTGAGTCATCGCCGGCGTGGGCCAGCCCCAGAAGCGGTACCGCATATGTCGCGACAGAATCTGTATGGCCCGATCGGGATCGTCTTTGGCAACGACGAAAACCTGGCCCTCGGAGGCGCCGGCATCGGCGCGACCCAGCGCGGCGAGGCTCTGCAAGACCGTCGAAGGCCCCTGGGCCCCCGACGCCGCATCTCCCCGGCTGGGCCAGAGATAGAGCAGCGTCTTTTCGCGCACCCATTGCCCCGCCAGACCCGGCGCCGGTCGGAAGACGGGTCGAGCGGACAGCCCCGTCGATCCAATGAAGTTGATGACACCGTCTGTTGTGGTGATCTCCTGATCGTTGTCGGCGCGACTAAACGCCAGCTTTTCCAGCATCGGCGGCAACACCCGAACGTTCGGATACTCCCAATTCAACAGTTCCAATCCTTGGCCGGAGAGCCGGAACTTGACCGCCCCGTCCACAGGCTCACTCAGAGCGAGCATCCACTCTGGCCCCTTCACCAGGAGTTGCTGCTCGTCAGAGGCCCCCGACTCGATTGCCTGGATGCTTCCATCCAGCCAGACGGGGTCCTTGCCGGGCAATTGGAACTGAAAGGTCAGAGCCGCCTGCGATAGCGCGCCGCCGGTCTGATGAAGCGTCACTTGATAGGCAAAGGGCCATCGACGTACATGCGGCGTAATCCAGGCCGGCGGCGAAAGCGCCGGCGCCACTTCATGCTGCCGAATCGATATCAAGACCGGCGTCCGAAGACGCGTGAGCGATTGCCCCGTTTCACGGACGCGGGCGACGACCTCCAGAGCATACTGGCCGTCCTTGGTGATCTGGACCTCACGATTCAGCGCCGCCGGCCCTGACAGTTCATGCACCTCGGACAGATCCGTCACCCAGTGCCCCTCCGAGGTCGTGCGTCGCAAAACCTGCAACGTGATGTCCCACGGTCCGGGCGGCGTCTCGTCCGTCCGCTCCCCGCTCCGCATGGTCACCTGCAAGCGTGTAGAGAATCGCGCGGTAACCGGGAACAAGCCTCCGGCGCCCTTGACCCATTCCTGAGAGTCGAACACCGGCTCGACGCCGCTCGGGATGAGCTTCTGCACGGTGAAGGCCAGGCGCGGCGCCCTGATAGAAAGGTGTCCCAAGGCTCGCCGGACGGCATCGGCCGACGCGGCCGGTCCCTGTGAAAACTTCGCCTGTAGCTCAACTCCGGCGCGACCGGTGCTCTGAGGCATGTAGGCGGCGTACCCCTGGAGTTCGCATCTTGTCGCCTTTCTTTGTCCGGTCTCCTCGGGTGTCAGGGCGGTCCACTCGATCGATTCGGTGACATCAAGGGTTTCCCCTCGGCCCGATGTCACGACCAAAGTGCAAGAGCCCTTGAACTGTTCGATGATCTCGCTGTGTTGCTGATTGCCGGCGAGGTAGCCACTGAACACGATTCGTAACGGGATGCGGGCCGGCTCCCAGGCGTGACAGGAGATATCCTTGGCCATCTCGGTTCCGACCACCATCTCCTCCAGGATGAGCCTGCGATCTTCGGCGCGGAACTGCCCGCCATCGAGTTTGATTTGCGTCGCCGGGCCGTCGCCTGCCGATCCGATCGTCACATACACGTAGACAGGATAGGTCTTACCGGAAACCAGTTGGGGCATAACCTCCTCAACCGATGCCCGATCCGCACCGGAAGCAACGGGGACCTCCACCTGGAAGGGCTCGTTCGGCGCCGGTCGCGCAATCTCAAAACGCACGGCCGAGATGTCCTGGTCCGCTCTCCACTGGGCGGAGAACTGAACGGGCTCGCCGCAGTACACAACCTCCGGCACGGTTTCCCGTCGCTGTGAAACGGGCTCCTGGCGCAGGGTCCATTGGAAGAGGCCCTCGGCCACCGGGTCGACAACCGCGTAGGTCTTGACGGCCCCCTGGAGGTCGCTGATCGTCCCGTCCAGACCGATCTCGCATTGGTCGGCCGGCGGTATGGCAACGGTGGCCTCCAACGCATACGTCGCGGCCAAGGTCCTTCCCTTTGCCCCCGTCGGCTTGGGTACCTCGACCAGTCGGCTGCGCGGCTGGGCGACCTGCGCCGTGCCGGACTGGAGGTTGACCGTCCGCATCCGAGCGCCTGAAAGCGTTTCAGGAAACAGCGAAACCGCCTGCTCCCGAGAATCCTCAAAAACCGGAAACGCCGAAAGGCTCAACAGTTGTCGATGATACTCCCCCACCCAAAGCGCGCGACGCATATCGCCAAAGGCGCAGCTCATCTCGATCGGCGCCGGGCGATACGTCACTTCGAAGTCCGGCAAACGAAACTGACGAACGACCCCGTCGGCCTGCGCCTCGACGCGCACCGATCCGGCGAGACGATTCTCTCCCCTGGGCAGACGAACGGGCCCGGTGGTCAGATTCCCGTTGGCGTCCTTGGCAAGCGTCCACTCCGTCTGGGGCAATGGCTCCAGGTGGAGACTTCCGGCCACCGCTTCGGCGCCGAACGCCCCTCTGGGAACCACGCGGAAGGACACATCGCGCCCCCCCTTCGGTGTCGAGAGAAACGATCTCCTCCTGGGGAAGCCGCCCCAGAGGATCGCCCGTCTCGCTGAGAATGTCGATCCCCACGCCGGCCGGGTCCGTCCTGAAGTCCGTTGCCACGCCGATCAGAGGCACGTTGACATCGCCTGGTGAATAGAGCAACTCGCCCTTCAGTTCATACCGACCGGGCGCCTCGGCCCTGAAGATGTCGCTGGCGTAGAGTCGGGCCGGAACCATCCACCGCCCTCCCTCAATGCCGAACGACGGCGTCTGTTCCACGCCCTGGGCCGTCAGTCGAATCGCCAGCCCGGCCCCCTGGCCGTCCGGGTCCACATAGGGCGCGTCTCGCCCACCGGCGTGACGATCGAGGAGCCGCACCTTCACGTCCCCCTGTTCATACATCCACCAGGGAGATCGCGGCTCGACTTCCATTTGCAGGATGAAATCGGGAATCCGATAGACGCGCACGGACGAACCGCCCTGCCCATCCTGGGTGGGCAACGTCCAGCGCCCCTGCCAGAAACGCTTCACCGAATCCGCTCCATCGGGGCGGCGCAGGATCGTGGCGGGCCACTGACGCGACGAAACCGTACGCAGGCGAATTCCCGACGTACTCTCGAATGTGTCATCCAGCAGCCGCACGGCGGCTTCTGTCTCGGAGGTTCGGTCGAACGGCGTCACAGAGACTGAATCCGGCGCCGGTCCCACCACCATCACCGCCCAGTCGTAGGGGCTGATGGACACATCGTTGCCGGCCAACGGTTCGGCAAGTCCGAACATGTCCATGACGATGTCGGGGAAACCGGTTTCGCGCGTGATCCGATAGCGTTTGCCCCCTGTGTCGCCGGCCAGCGAAACCATCGCCTCCTCGGCGGCCCGCTCGGACGAAGACAATCGTTTCGACCCCGTTCCAGGCCGATAGGACGCCTTGTTGATAACGATGGGGTAGACCTGGATATCCTGCCGGGCCAGCATCGCGCTGGCGCTCCGCAGCGATCCGGCCGCCCGCGACTCTCTGGCGCTGTCGCGCGGATCGCCGCGACTGAGCAGAATGACCTTGCCACGACCCTCGCCATGCTTGCGACGGGCCGCCTGAATCCGCGCCGCGGCCCAACTCAGACTCTCGGCGATATCCGCCCGGAAACTGCCCCGAAACTCGGCCGGACGCACCATATTGCGACAGGCTGCTTCACTGAGATAGCTGTCTCCCCAGGGCAGAAGAGGTCCCGTCTCTTCGCTGGGCAACGTGTAGCGCACCTTGTCCGAGAAGTGACAGACGCCGACGTGAAGGTCGGAATAAACGTACGGCAGAAGCTGTAGCAACGTCAATTGGCCTTCATCGCGCAGGGTCCACCGACGGCCGCGCGCATCGTCGACAGCGTCGTCCGCCTGCTCCATGCCACCGGAGATATCAATGGCAATCACGACATAGCATGGGCCCGGCGTCTGGCCTCCGGGCTTGGCGCTCTCGGCCCCCGAGACAATCGCTGGAGCCAGAACGCCAACCACAACGCCCAGCAGTATGACTAAAAATGCCCTTCTATCCATAACTCCTCACGAGCACATGCAATATCCTAGACTTCCGGCGGCTCAACCGTCCGGGCCGGGCCGCTCGAATCGTCCGAGGGATGCTCAGGTTCACTCGGCACCGGCGTCTCGACAGCCGGCATCGGTTGATCGACACGGGCATCGGCCCTCAGCACCACCAGCGCCTCGGTAATCGTCTTGTCCCCGACTTGTTCGGCTCCGTCGGTCTCTATTCCGTCGACCCACACATCCAGGCGATCGAGCACCTGTCGCTGCATCTGCAGCGTATCTTCCTGGCCATACTCCACCAGATACAGGCACGTCGCGGCCCGACGCCACTGGTCGGGCATTTCAAGGCCCAGATCAAAAGCGCGAGCGAGACACTTCTTTGCCTTCTCAGGGGCCGGTGAGGCGTCGTTGAGCCAACGTTCCGCTTCGGCCAAACACTTCGACCTCGCGCACGACTCCAGGAAGAATCGCACCGGATTGCGCGGGTCGTTGCGTCTGGGGATCTTCTTCCCGCCCGCCGGCCAGTGTTCCAGGCACGTCGCGGCCATGGCTTCGACCTCGGCAATCAACGCCTCGGTCCCATCGACCAGAACCGGCGACAAGGTCTTTTCCAGGCAACCCCAGAGATGCACGAATCTCCGAGCATCGCGATGGAGCCGTCGAAAGGCCCGAGCCAACAGCGCATTGGCGTGGTGAAACAGACTGCGCGGCGAATTCGCACTGTCATCCTGCGCGCCGCCGGGCAAGGCACCCAACAGTCGCGTGGCCGCCGATTCCAAGGCCGCCCGGATTTCCGGTCTCGCCTCCGACGGTCGGGTCGCTCCATGGGAATCCAGCAAGCCAAACAACGGGGCCGCCATCGTCCACAGGTCGGGGTTGAGACTCAGTGCATCAACCAGGACGGTCTCGATCTCCGCCCAGGAGATACGATCGCCCGGCAACTCAGCGAGCACCTGACGCAAATGATACTGCGCCTGGTGGGCGTCCAACTGATCCTTAAGCTCGGCCCAGTCGTGAATTTGGCCTCTCGGATCGCTGACGTGACACTCGGCCAAAGCCATGTAGGCCGCGTCCGGAACGGGAATCGCCCAATCACTGGGCCAGTTCCGTCGCAGGGTCCGGAAAGGCTCGCGGACCTGTTTCCTGACCTCGATGCGCTGCAATCGGACCAGGTGCCGCTCGGCGCGCTGCGCCAATTCATCAAGCAGTCCCATGACTTCCTGGCGTCTCTGCGCCGAGACCTCGGTTCGATATCGCTGCAGCCTCTGTCGGATAAGCCCGATTTTGCGTTCGGCCTGAGACAGGCTTCGGAACCGGCAGAATTGCTCGATCTCAGAGATGAGTCTGCCGCAGAGCCGCTGCAGTTCCAACTGCTCCGATTCCTTTTCCGAACGTGCAATCCAACGCAACTGCGTATCGATTCGCTCCAGCAGTCCCGCCAGATGTTCGCGATGGTTCAGCGCCATCAAAACTCTGCGCTGCACTTCCAGGCGGGCCCGCGCCAATTCATGATTCCCGGCCGCCGCGAGGTTCTCGATCTCGGTGAGTTCCTCCATCGCCAATTGCTCGGCCTGGCTGCCCGAACTCTTGCACCGAACCAAAGAGGAGGGAATCTCGCTACCCAGCAACAGGCTCGCGGCTTCGGCGCACCGGTCCAATTCGCCACTGGGGGTCTCCTGGAGCATGTCGCTTTCGGCGCCGTCGCTCCAGAGAAGCAGATGGCACACCTTGCCCTCGGGACGATCCGATGATTCGACCGCCGCACCGAGCGTCAACTGGACCGCCTCGGCGGCCAGATTCGAGGTTAGTCTATTCAAACGCCGGTGCGTCGGGTTACAGAGAATGGATGCCTCCGCCCACGATTCGTCCTCGTCCTCGCCCAGAGGCGGTTGCGAATCGGGCGATGCTTCGGACAGCGGACCACCCTGGTCGGTCAGGTCCACGGATTCAGATCCGAGCCACAACTGGGCCAGATCCTCCGGCATGCGTGCAAAGAATTCGGACAGTGCTTCGTCCACGACTTCCGTGAGGCCCTCCACGTGGACGGCCGCATTGATCAGATTGAGAAGATTGAAGCAGGCCGCCGGTAATCCCTCGGATCGACGCAGCCGCGCGAGGGCTCTGTCCGGCGCAATCGCCGCGCGCGCCAAATCCTGGACCCCCTCCAGCCTTCCCAGGCGAAGACGCAGGACGCCTCGATTGTTGTAGGCCAGGAGGCGCAGGTGTGGCTCGCGACAACGCACCTGGAGGAAAGCATCGTAGTGGTTCACGGCCGCATCGAAACGACCGGTCAGTTCATTCAACCAAGCAGCGACCCAGAGAAAACGCGCCCGCGGACCCGGCGCCGCCCAATGCCACTGACAGAGCGTTTCGACCCGATCGCGAAGATCGTCGATGTCATCGGTCGATCCGCCAGAGGCATACATCGATCGCAGACGCCCCAGCAGTTCGCCGGTCAGTGCTTCCAGATGCGGCGGCTCAAGAGCGTATTCCAGAGGTCGCTCTGCTGTGCCGTCGGAACTCTTGGTCAGACAGTGCCGCCCCGCTTTGCCGTCGAGGACCATCTGCGCCAGGGAGTTCGGGCTCACCTCTGCTTCATGACTGTTGATACGGACCCTCAGCATAGCCCTTGCCGTCCAACTTCAATACGAAGAACGTCCGAGATTTACGCTTTTCTCAACCCCATCCGTGGCGTGACCAAGCACGAGCTCTCTGCCAGTGGTTCCGCCGTCTCCCCACCCTCCAGACCAGAAGCTCAATTGCCCGACAGCTAGTGCATCACGGACAACCAATGAGCCAGGAGTATTATCTCCAGTAATGGCGTATTTGTCCACCGCGAATTGTCAGTTCGCGCGCATATCACACCTGGAACGGAACGCCATTGAACGGAAGATTTGCCTTATCCGTGGATCGAGGGGGACAGAACGCGCAGTAGAACTTGAAGGCCTGCTTTTATCGGACAACTCGCCGCACAGGCGAAACCACAAAGACTTCCGCCCGACAGGTATTTTTGTTTCGGCGCCGCGCTGATGATCGTTTTCTATACTGGAAACGTTGACGCGTGCATCACATTTCACTCATCCGGCGCGGGCGCTTGGTCCCGCGCCGGATGTCTTACGAACCTGACTACCCCAGGACAGTCTCGGTTATCGGGCCTTACTCGATAAGGGCCCGCGGTCTTGGTCGTCGTCAACGCCCCGCCTTGGTCTTCGCCTGGCGCAGCAAGCCCTTGGCGCGCGGCGCCAGATCGCCATCACCGATCGCCTGGACCACCTTCTCCAGCGGCGCGATCAGCTTGGGTGCGTGCTTGCCCGACTGACGACCTTTCAGCAGCCTTTCGGCAATGCCCAACGAAGCGAGCGCCGCCTCTTTCTCAATGGCGGTGTCGCTTAGGTACGGTGCGATGACGGTCAGCGCCTCCGGCGCGTCGATGCCCCCCAACGTCCCGAGCAGCAGTCTCTTTTCGCCGTCGCGCTGGACCATGCGGGCAGCCTTGCGACACATCGACAACCGATCGCCGACAGGCAGATCGCGGCGTGCCGCAATACCCAGATAGGCCCGCAGGCAGAGCGCCTTGTCACTGGCCGTCTGGGCGGACTTGGCCAACTTCAACAGATGCGGCGCCGCGTCGGCTGTTTTCCACGTCCCCAGGGCGCGAATCGCGGCGGCATGGACCTCCGCGTTGGAGTCCCCTACCGCCTCACGTACGGCCTTCAATGCCTCGGCCCCACCGAGTCCACTGAGGACGCGCAGCAGGACGATCTTCTGAGCGGGACGGGCCCGATCGAGCCGACCGACCAATTTGCTGGTGGATGCCTCCGCACCGGCTTTGCCGCACAGGTCACCAATCGCTTGGCGGGCCGCCTCGAGGTCTTGTGGACTGTTCAGCTTCAGGAGCACGTCGAGCAGCGCCGACAACTCACCGGGGCCGCCCAGTTCGCCGACCATCTTGATCGACGCCTGACGAACCTTGGCGTCGCCGTCCCCGGAAGCCTTTAACAGGGCCGGGACCGCTTGGGTCATACGGCGCCGCTCCATCAACTGCAATGCCTTGAGACGCGGGCCGGTGCTGGAACTGTTGAACATTGTCATGGTAGCGGCATCGGCCGGCTGGCCCGGAAGGGAGCCGAGGGCCTCCTGCGCGGCCTTAGCGACCGCTTGATCGTCGGTCTCCAAGAGAGCCACCAACTGAGGCACCGACGATGCCTGACCGATCTCGGCGATCGCCTTGATCGCGGCAATGCGAACCGGCGCCGGACCCCGCTGGGCCATCTCAAGGAGAGAGGGCAAGGCTTGCGCGTCACCCCGCAGGCCGAGCGTCTGGGCAACCAGAATCTTGTTGTCCGCGGGCAAATCGCCCAGCGCCAAGGTCAACGCGCTGGTCACTTGACGGCCCGGGATTTCTTGAGCCGTCTGCACGGCGGCGGAAAACAGAATGTAATCGCTACTGCCCAGGTTCTCGCGCAACAGACCGATTCCCTCGGCGCCTCGGATGAGAATGGCGCCGCGCAACGCCCCGGCCCGCACCTGATGCGGCGCCTCCAGGCGGCGCAGCTTGTCATAGATCGTCTGAGCTACGTGGCGTTTGCCTTGGCCGGCAAGCGCCTCAGCACAGCGGAACAGACCCTCGATCACGTGGAGTTGGGTGATCCCCGAGGCCGAAGCAAGTTGGGCCTGCAAGGCAGTGGCAGCCGGGAGATTACCGATCTGCCCGAGCGCTCGAGCGGCCCCGCGGGCGACCAACGGGTCCTTGTCCTTCAACAGCGTCATCAGTTGCGGGACGGCCCTTGTGTCACCGCGCACGCCGACACTGCCAATGACGCCGACGAGGGGTAGGCCCTTGAGCCGGCCCAGAGCGTCCCGGAAAACCTCGTCGACCGCCGGGTCCGGCATCGGCTCCAGGGCATAGCGAGCGTTGTGTGACAATTGTTCATCGCTCAGTAGGGCCGCCAACGCCGGAATGGCCTTCTTGGTGGCAATGATGGCCAGCAGGCGACAGGCATCGCTTTTGTCCTTGCGTGAGGCGCTGCTGGACTGGAGCACGGCAATGAGTTTGCCCTCGTCTTTCTTGGCGGCCACGGTCTGGGCCCCCGTGGGAACCGCCCCGGCCAGAAGCACGCCGAGGAACAGGGCAACGATTATTTTTGACTTCAACATAGCTAATCTTCCTTCCGGCTAGAGTGAGGTATCAGTAGATCCAGGGCTCGCGCATCGCACGGGTGCCAAACCGATTGGCTTCGGCATCGTCGATGAACTCCTCCTTGCTTGGGTCGAAGCGGAGATCGCGCTTGAGCCACATACAAATATTGGCCGCGTGGACAGTCGACATCGTGCGATGCATCATCACCGGGTTGGCCACCGTCTGCCGGCGGGACTTGACGCAATCCAGCCAGTTGCGCATGTGGCTCATCGGCCGCTGGGTGCGGGCCATATAGTTGGCGACGAGTTTCTTGAAGTCCTGCATCCAGGCCGGATTGGACATCTCGGGCTCGGCGTACCCGTCGGCGGTCGCCACCCAACCCTTGGTCCCTTCGTAGCGCACGCCGCACGAGCCATGCCAGAACTTCTTGTCCATGTCGCGTTCCAGCACCATGTTGATCCCATTGGCGAACTTCGTGACCATGCCATCGCCGCTGTCGTTCTTGACGTAGCCGTACTCGATGGCCGACGTGTCGCCGGCCCCCATGGCCACTTGGCACTGCGCGAACGTATGAGCGCCCCACTCGCCGATACAACTGGTGTGGAAGTCGTAGAAATTGCGCCAGCCGCCGCGCGTGTAAGCGGAGTTATAGGGCCGCCAGGGACACGGGCCCAACCAGGCATCCCAGTCCACTTGCTCCTTGGAGGGCTGGGGCTCGGCGTCCCGCCAATCGTGGCTCATCTCGGCCGCGTCCCACGGCGCGATATGGGCACGAACGGTGTGCACGTCACCCAGGTAGCCCAGACGCAGCAGTTCGTTGGCAAAGGTGAAGTTGCCCTCACTGAGCCGCTGCGTACCGGTCTGATAGATCCGGCGATAACGATGGGCGGTCTCGGCCACCGCCCGACCTTCCGCAAAAGTCATGGCCGACGGCTTCTCCGAATAGACGTCCTTGCCCGCCCGCATGGCCAGGATCGACGCCAGCGCGTGCCATCGGTCACCGGTGGTGATCAGGACGGCGTCAATATCGGTGCGCTTCGCCAGGAATTCATTGATCTCCGGATAAGTGGCGCAGTCATTGTTGCCGTAGTGCTTGTCGACACGTTGCTTGACAATGTCGGCATGGCGTTTCTGGGCATCGCAGATCGCCACGAACTGCATGTCCGGCTCGGGCAGCATCCAGCCCAGATCGCTCATACCACGGCCCCGAATGCCGATGGCGCCCACGAGGATACGCTCGCTGGGCGGGACAGCACCATTACGACCGAACACCGAGGCCGGCACGATATAGGGCGCCGCCGCAAACGCCGCCGTGCGTTTGAAAAAAGCGCGGCGAGACAAACTTGATTTCTTCTTTGACATGACGGATTCCTCACTGATGGGATAAGTTGCATTCATTCAAACTTCCGTCCGGGCACTCGCCCATTTCTCACCAAACGAAGAAGCGTGCGCCGCGCGGCGCACGCCTTCGTGTTATTCGTTTCCGCTTCGACGGCAGCTCATCCGACCGTTAGATCGGGGTTATCCGGGCCGAAGTGCTTGAGCATGACGATCGGATCGGTCTTGGAGGGATTGGTGATGGTGACACCCTCCTGGGCCGCCTGTTCACTGACAAAGTACTCATCGTGGGTCAACTGGCCAAAGCGAATCATGGTCGGCGTTTCGACGTTCCAGACCCCCATCGTCCCATGGCCCTGCATCATGATCATGCCATAGGCGCCGCCGTCCTTGATCGTCACCGTCTGGCCGGGCAGGACAGTCAGTTCCTTGGCGCTGAAGGCAGTGGACTTATAGCAGATCCAGTTCTCGATATAACCGGCAGCCTCCATTTCCGCCACGGGCTTGGCCGGCTGGGCGGCCATGAAGCGATTCTTCACGAAATCCGGATCGACATTGAGATCCCAATCGATAACCGCGAGCAACCAGTCGACGTCACCGGCCTTGTCCTTTGGGGTATCCTTCCACAGAAGTTCCTTGGGCACGACCTGGTCGTGAGTGACATTCTCGTACATCGCAAAGACATCCGAGGCCTTCTGCGGCTCGTACGTACAGAGACTGCCCGGCGCGTGAAGGACGCCTGGCGGCACATCCCATCCGGTTCCGGGATCGAGTCGATAGGCCGGCGCCAGCGACGTGATCGAGTTGTCCCTGCCCTCGGCGGCATCGGCCAGGGCCTTGCGGACCTGATCCTTAGTCACGCCGGGATAGAGCCCGAAGAAGGTGTAGGGAAAGTCACCCCCGTGATTGTTGACCTGGGGCGGGAAATAGTAGGCTTCCGGCTTGCCCAACTGGTCGGTCAGCGCCGCGTGCTCGTCGCGATGATGGATATGGTGGGGCAGCGCGCCCTTGTTGTCGAAGAACTTCGAGTACATGGGCCAGCGCTGATGGGCTGCCCAGAGGCGCTGACCGATGATCTGGTCCTGAAGTTCGGCGATCGCGTCGCGCAGCAGGATCTGCTCGGTCCTGCCGCCATCCTCAACGACCACAAAGCTTAACCCCTCATTGGGCGAGGTCAGCGGTCCGTTGTCAGCCGGCGTGGTGGAGGAGAACCAGCGCTCGTCGATACCGCCCCGCTCGCCGCCCAGGGCGTAATAGTCATCCGGATGCAGCTTGATACGCCGCCCCGGCACGCAAAAAGAGCGCGGCACCCAGGTGGGAGCCAGACGCAAGATACCTTTGCCCTGTTCGAGGGCCTTTTCCGCCACTGCCTTCGTCGCCATAATCTACTCCTTAGTTCTGAGTTTTGAGTTTTGGGTGGTGCGACAACTAACAACTCAGAACAGCTTGCGTTTAGTACTTGATGCTCTCCCATTGGCCCGCCTTGGCGGACGCCAATACCGCATCGCAGACCTTCTGCGTCGCCAGGGCATCCCGGAACGTCGGTGACGTCGGCTCGCCCTTGGCCATATTCTCCAGGAAATCGGCCACCTGGTGAACGAAGCTGTGCTCGTAACCGATCTGCAAACCCGGCACCCACCACTTGTCCATGTATGGCATGTCGCTATCGGTGACATGAACCGTCCGCCAGCCGCGTACGATCGAATCATCACCATGATCGAAGTAGCTCAGGCGATGCAGGTCGTGCAGGTCCCATGCGATCGAGGCGTGCTCGCCGTTGATCTCAAACGTATAGAGCGCCTTGTGGCCCCGCGCGTAGCGGGTGGATTCGAAGTTGCCCAGCGAGCCGTTATCGAAACGGCAGAAGAACGTACACGCATCGTCGATGCCGACCGACTCGACCTTACCGGTCTCAGCGTGCATCCGTTCTTTGACGAAGGTCTCGGTCATCCCGCAAACGGCGCTGATCTGTCCGTTGTGCCACATCGCGGTATCGATGCAGTGGGCGAGCAGATCGCCCGTCACGCCGGAACCGGCCGCCTTGACGTCGAGCCGCCACGTGCCATCACCGCCCTGCGGGACATCGGTCGAAATGGTCCAATCCTGCAGGAAGTTCGCCCGGTAGTGGAAGATGCGACCCAGGCGACCTTCATCGATAAGTTGCTTGGCCAAGGTCACCGCGGGGACCCGACGATAGTTGAACGAGACCAGGTTGGGCACACCGGCTTTTTCCACGGCGTCGACCATCTCCTGAGCCTGCGCCGAGTTCAGCGCCAAAGGCTTTTCACAACAGATCGCCTTGCCTGCCTTGGCGCACGCGATGGCGATCTCGGCGTGCACGTTATTGGGCACGCAGATGTCGACGATGTCGATATTCTCGTCCTCGACCACTTCCTTCCAGTTGGTGGTATAGGATTCATAGCCCCACTTCTGGGCAAATGCCTTGGCTTGGTCGGCGTCCAGTCCGCAGACCTTCTTGAGCACGGGCTTATACGGCAGGTCGAAGAAATGCGGAGCTTTGCAGTAGGCGTTGGAGTGGGTCCGGCCCATGAAGCCGTAGCCGATAAGGCCAACGTTCAGTGGTTTAGTCATAGTCTTGATTCCTTATTCAAGGTCCTGGGCAAAAGAAGCATGTGCACGGCACCGATTCGCAGCGCGCCGTTAAGCCGTCCACCCATGCGCCGCCCGCACTTTGAGCATCACATCGAGGATCGCGTTCCAGGTCTCGGGCGCTTCGAGCGTCGCGTTGGAGAACATGCAGCCGTCCCAGCAAATGTGCTGGATCTTGCGCGCCGCGGCGTCTTTGAGCCAGTACCCGGCGCAGCGGACGATGTCGAGCTTGCCGCTGGGATCATCGGCCTGGCAGTGCTTGCCCGTTTTGTCGTGGGCGCCGGCGCCGTGGACCTCGCCATCGTTCTGGGCGACGTGGAAATCGATCGTCCAGGGGCGCAGCTTGTCGACCATCGTCTTGTAGGCGGCGTAGAACTCGTCCTCCGAATAGCCCGGCTGCAGCAGCGCGTGCTCCGGGGCATTGTAGCCCATCAAGTACAGGTACGTGTGGGCCATGTCCGCCTGGAAGCCCAGCGTTTCGGGCATTCCAACGGCTTCCAACAAATCGAGGATGTCCTTCCAACTGTGCATGCCGGCCCAGCAGATCTCACCCTCAGCGGCCAGGCGTTCGCCATGATCGGCCGCGATCTTGGCCGCTTCACGGAACGTCTCGGCGATCTTGGCGGTGTTGGCCTTGGGGTCCTCCCGCCATTTCTCGACGCCGAACTCGGCCGAATCGATCCGAATGGCGCCGTACTTGCGCACGCCGTGATCGTTGAAAACGCCGGCGATACGGCACGCCATCCGCACGGCGCTGAGGAATTTCTCGCGCGCCGCGGCATCGCCCATCGCCGAATCACCGATCGTACCGGGCCAAATCGGCGCGACCAGCGAACCGACGTTGAAACCGTGTCCCGCGATCAGGTCGGCGATTTTCTTGAGTTCGTCGTCGCTGGCGTTGGGGTCGGTGTGCGGCAAGAAGAGGAAGTAGTCGATCCCGTCGAACTTCTGGCCGTCCACCTCTGCGGCAGCGGTCAATTCAAGCATCCGTTCGAGACTGATCGGCGGCTCCTGGCCTTCTTCATTTCCTTTGCCGACCAAGCCAGGCCACATGGCGTTGTGAAGTTTAGGGAGAGTATCCGAACTCATCTTTGGCTCCTTTCGGTTCGGTAACACGTACGATGGGGCTACCCCACCGCATCATTGCCTTTGGTGGGGCAAGCCCCACCCTACATATCTCAATGTCACTAAGCCGCAGCCCATGTCTCTTTGATCATCTTGTAGCCATCGCCGTAACACTCTTCGGGACTGGCCGACAGCTCGCGCCAGACGCAGGTCGTCGCGGCCAGTTCGGGCAGGCTCGTGCCGAACGCCTCGATGGTCAGCCATTGGTCGTAACCACCGGCCTTCAAAGCCTTGAAGATGTCACCGAAGGGGACATGTCCCTTGCCCGGCGTGCCGCGATCGTTCTCAGAGACGTGGACGTGGCGAATCACATCCAGATTCGGACCGATGCAGCCAATGGGGTCCTTCTCTTCGATGTTGGCGTGGAACGCATCGTACATGATACCGAGATTCGGGTGATCCACTTGCTTGGCGTAAGCGGCGCCGTCATCGATGGTGTTCAGGAAGTAGCACTCGAAGCGATTGAGACACTCCAGGGCCAACGTGCAGTTGGCCTTCTGGGCGTAGTCGGCGACCTGCCGGTGCACCTCGGCGCCGCGCTGCTTCTCCTCGGCGGTCGGAGGGACGCCGGTGAAGGTTCCCAATGGCTGATAGTAGGGCCCACACAGAACCTCGACGCCGAGCGCCTCGCAACAATCGATGACCCACTTAAGATAATCGACCCCGCCCTGGCGATGCTTGGGTTCGGCGCTGATCGGGTTGTGTTCCTCATCGGGCATCACCGTGCAGGCGGTGCAGGCCAGGCCGTTGTCCTTTATCGCCTTAGCCACCTTCTGGTAGTGGTCCACGTCGCCACTGAACAGGGGGACCTCCACACCGTCGTAACCGGTCGCCTTGAGTTTTTCCAGAATCCCAAAGTGCTCATCGGTGACGAAGGGGGTCCAAAGTAAGAGATTGATTCCAGTCTTCATAAGCGCCCTCGACAAAGAGTTGTGATGCTGGCCATTGCATTTCCGCTCCGGTGCCGGTGTTCGGCCGGGCCACAACCGAACACACCATGTGGATGGGACCGCGTCTGACGACGCGAGCCAATGTCACTTCTAATGCCCCGGTGATAGCCTGTCAATGGTTTTTTGGCCTCTGTTCGGCCCTCTCGACCGACCTGCGAGAATCGACCGGCAGCGCTGTAATCCATCGTGCAAAGCGCATGTCGGACTGCTATAATGGCCGCCCATACAGATGAACGACGCATCAACCATTCTGTCAGAGGCCAAAGGGAGGTAAGGATTATGGCAAGGTCCGGAGCATACCTGTGCATTTTGACATTCATCGTCCTCACAACGTTCGCCAGCCAATCGAGCGGCGCCGACCCGCGTTGGATCGAGTTCGAGGGCCACTCCGGCCCCGGCCTGGGCAAGCACATCGTCTTCGTCACCGGCGACGAGGAGTACCGCTCGGAAGAATCCATGCCCATGCTGGCCAAGATCCTGGCGGTCCATCACGGCTTCAAGTGCACCGTGCTCTTCGCCCTCGACAAACAGACCGGCCAGATCGACCCGCTCATCCTGGACAACATCCCCGGACTAGAGAAACTCAAGGACGCCGACCTGATGGTGATGTTCCTGCGCTTCCGCGAACTGCCGGACGACCGGATGAAACTCATCATCGACTACACCAATTCCGGCAAGCCGATCATCGGCCTGCGGACGTCCACCCATCCCTTCTTCTACAAGAAGAACAAGAACAGTCCCTACGCCAAGTACACATTTAACAACAAGGACGCCGCGTTCAAGGGCGGCTACGGCCGGCAGGTCCTGGGCGAAACGTGGATCAACCACTATGGACATCATCAGAAAGAGAGCACGCGCGGGCTGATCGCCAAGGGCATGGACGACCATCCGATCGTCCGCGGCGTGGGCGAAATCTGGGGCCCGTCTGATGTCTACGGCCTGACCACGCTGGCCGGGCAGTGCACGCCCATCATCACGGGATACGTCCTCAAGGGGATGGAACCGCGTGACGCGGTGAGCCCCGACAAGAAGCCCCTGCCCGTGGCCTGGACCAAGACCTACACCGGCGACCTGGGCAAGCCAGGCAAGGTCTTCACGACGACCATGGGCCATGGCGGTGACTTCAAGGACCCGGACTTCCGCCGGCTCATGGTCAACGCCTGCTATTGGGGCATGGACCTGTGCGAAAAGATCCCGGCCCAGAGCAAGGTGGACATCATCGGCACATACGAACCCAACAAGATCGGCTTCGGCGGCTTCAAGAAGGGTCTCAAGCCGGCCGACCACGCGATACCCACGAAGTGAGTATTGCCCAATCATCGCTGTTTCAGTACTGAAAAGGGGCCTCTGCGACAATCACGTGCAGAGGCCCCTGCTGTTTCGTTATGGACTTTTCGACGCTCCGAGCCCTTGCACATATTGCTTATACAATGCCAGGAGCTGCTCATCCGACGCCGGCGGCGTCACCACAAGCCGCGTGCGGGCCTTCGCCTTCTCCCCGGCTTTCATGTCACGTCCGAAGAGCGACAGATAGAGTGAATAGTGACTCTCCCCCTGATAGGGCATCGCGACCGCGAAACAGTCGTCGCGCGGGGCCATCACAACCGCCATCGGCGCCGCTGCATCGCCCCGCCGAAAGGCCATAGGCAGCTTGAACTCGGGCATGATTGTCCACGCGACGGGATGGGGCTCTTTCTCCCAGCGACCATCCCGCACCATCGACACAACCGCCTTGTCCCGAGGGAACATCAGCCAGTCGCCATGCGATTTCTCCGCCAGAAGGAATCCCTCGCCCGAGCGAACGTACGGCGAGGGCAGTGACTTGTGAAAGTACGACGCCAGGAAGACCTCGAACTTGCCCAGGTCTGTGCCGGCCTTGACGGTCGTCTCCAGATCCAGCGTCGCCGGGCCGCTCCAGCGGTAAACCGCGATCATCTCGAAGGGACGGCCCTCTTGTGCGGGCAGCGTGACCTCAACGGCGCCATCGGGCAGCAACCGGGACTGCCCCGGCCAATCCCACGCCATCTTCCCGTACCGATTGTTGGTCGTCAGCAGGCGATAGTAGCCAAAGATACCGGCACCGCCATCCAATCGAGTCCCGCTGGGAACATGCACGACAGATTTCAGTCCCGACGATTTACCCCCGGCGCAGAGCGTCCCACGCAGCAGGCCCGTATCGAACGTGTACGCACCCTCAGGGCCCGCCGAGAAGGCGAGCTTGCCCGCGGCGCCCGCTGCAGACGCACCACAGACGACGCCAATCAGACACAAAGCGACTCGGATACGACTCCAGAGGTGATCGCCGGACATAGCCACGCCCTCCATGCTTCAGGCAGACGAGCCTGCGCTACTTGTCGTCGGATTCAATGGTGCACGCCACGCGGAAACCGATGAAGTCCATCTGGGGCAGCCACCACTTGCTCTTGGGGATCTGGGGGTCATTCATGCGCCACCAATCCTCTTCGAACGCCCGCGCCGCACAACGCAACTCGCCCGCTTCGGCGTCGTAGTGACCACCTCGCGCCAAGTACACCTTGCCTTCCTTCGGCCCGGTGGGATTGCTCGCGACGCCTGCGGCGGCTTTGTAAGCTGTCGGGCTATAGAAATCGTGTACCCACTCGCAGACATTGCCCTGCATATCATAGAGCCCCCACGCGTTCGGCTTCTTCGTGCCCACCGCATGAGGCTCCATATCCGCGTTGTCCATGAACCAGCCGTAATCTTCCAGCCCGGCCGCATCCTTCGCCGCACCGAAAGTGCTCGTCGTGCCCGCCCGGCAGGCGTATTCCCACTCGGCTTCCGTAGGCAGACGATACTTCTTGCCCGTCTTCTTCGAGAGCCACCGGCAAACGGTCATCGCATTGTGCCAGCTCAAGCCGATCGCCGGATGCTTCTTGCTATACCCCATTGTCATGTCGCCATAGACCGGCGTGGGACCAGTGATCGCGTCGGGGTCGCCCTTCTTCTTGCCCTCGTCGTTCTTCTTGGCCTCCTGCACGTCGATGAAGTCCTTCTTGGCCGTGCCCGTCTCGGCGTAGTAGGCCTGGAAGAGTTCGAGCGTGACCTCCGTCGAACAGAGATAGAAGGAGTCGAGGCGCACCTTGTGTTGGGGGCCTTCATGGTCCTGGCGATCCGCCTCGGACGCGGGGCTGCCCATCGTGAACGTGCCGGCCGGGATGAGCACCATATCGAGCGTGAGCTTGGCGCCATCCTTCGTCGTTATGGTCTCGGTGTACTTCTTCGGGAGTTTCTTATCTGCGGCCAGGGTCATCGGCGCCATCAGCACCATCAGACAGCCGACGAGGGCCGCGACACATATCGTTTTGCGACTGGTGTTCACCTTCCATACTCCTTAGCAGTTCGTTCTTAAAGTAGGGTGTGCACCGCACACCATTTCCACTAGAGCAGCTTCGTAAAGCCAGGCTTGGGAACGGGATAGCTCCCGTTGGCGGCCAACTTGCTCGGCGGCGCCATGTCGTCACGACAATCCTCGGCCTTGGGCAGATAGTAGAAATCAGAGGCGTTGACCTGCTCCCAGGTCACCTCTTTGCCCGTATAGCAGGAGAGCTGGCCCATCACGGTAATCATCGTGCTCGGGACCATGTAGTTGCCGTTGTTGACGGGCTTGCCGTCGCGAATCGCCTTAAACATCACATCGTGCTCGACCTGGTACGGATTGCATCGGCCAGAGTAGCGCCAGTTCGTCTCGCCCCAGATGCGACGGCCCGTGATACTGGCCTTGCCCTTGGTACCCAGCACGGTACTGGAGGAATCGTTGTGGCATCCGTTCGTCGTGCGGCAGAAGGCGTAGACGCGAATCCCGTTCGGGAACTCGTAGACCACCGAGTGATGGTCGAAGACGTCGCCGTAGATCGGCTCGGTCATCGAGGAGCGACCGCCCATGCCATGACACTTGATGGGAACGGCGTTGCCCATCGCCCAACTGGACCGGTCGAGGTTGTGCACCAGCGACTGGGGGACATCGTCGCCCGAGAGCCAACGGAAATGGTACTGCGTGCTGCACTGCCACTGCAATTCGGTCAGTCCCGGCTTGCGATCGATTATGCCGTAGGGACCCCGGAGGAAATTCTCTTCGATCGAGACAATATCGCCGATCGCGCCGTCGTGAATCCGCTTGACCGTCTCGGCGTATCCGGCGTCGTAGCGACTGTGCAGACCTGAGACAAGGCACAGGCCCTTCTCCTTGGCCAGGTCCGAGGCCTTCTGCATCAGCTTGAGCCCGGCCGGATCGATCCCGTGCGGCTTCTCCACGAAAACGTGCTTGCCCGCCTTGATCGCGCTATAGGCGTGCAGGGGATGGAACTTGGCCGCGTTGGCGATGACCACCACGTCCGAAGCCTCAATGACGTGCTTGTAGCCATCGAAACCGGCGAAGCAGTGATCGTCGTCCACCGTGACCTGATCGCCCTTACCCGCCTTGACAATCGCGTTTTTGGCCCCCTTGACGCGATCCATAAAGATATCGCACATCGCCACCAGCCGAGCGCCGGGATCGGCCGTCAGTGCCTGGGCGCCCGCGCCGGTGCAGCGTCCGCCGCAGCCGATCATGCCCACTCGAATGGTCCCATTGCCGCCGGCAAACGCGCTGCCGCTAATACTCAGCGTACCGGCCACCGCCGCCGAGGTCACCATCGTCGATGCCTTGAGGAAATCACGTCGCGTCGTGCCCGCGCCCTGGTCTGATTCGTTTGAGCGTGCCATATGGCCTCCTTTGTGATGTGCTCGTATCCGTTTGGACCGCTGTCGTCTCGGCCCATCATACCGGCTCACCCCGCCACATTCAAGCCGTCTTTGCCCAATCCAGACCGCCCAACCGCTCTGTCGGCACTCCGAAAATTGGGTTTGTTTCGCATTTCAAGATCCGGATCTCGAGATCCCTGGGCCCTTCCGGCCCCGAGCCAATTGGCTTTGTTTGGGTTTGTTTTCCGGCTCCACCCCCATTGTCAGCCCTGAAAACGCCGAAATTGGGTTCGTTTTGCACAAAAGAGTCTGGCCCAACCGCCCCCTCTGGCCCCGTGAAACCTGCGTCCCCACGATGACAACCCAGGACTCTGCCCCGGGCAAGGTTAAGCAATATGCGTGTTCCACCGATCATGCTCATGCCCCGCTTTGATTGACCACTCCAAATCAATGCAGCAATGTTTGTTGCCTATACTACAACACGCTTTGTGCCGTGTCAAGTTGAAAACCGCTGACTCCCGGATTATTGCCCACCGCCATTTTGTGCCCGGCCTTCTCCGCGCATCCGCCAGCTTTTTGTCTTGCAATACCCACGCACTATTGTACAATTGTACTAGAGAGGTATGCTATGGAAACCATCGTAATAGACACATCGGCGGTAATCGCCGCGATTCTGGACGAGCCTGAAAAGGCCCGGCTCGTCGCGATGACCCAGGGCACCCATCTGTTGGCCCCGGGCTCGCTACGCTGGGAATTGGGCAACGCCCTTTCGGCGATGTTCAAGAAAGACAATATCAGCCTTGAAGACGCCTTGGCGACCCTTGCTATCTTTGACGCGATCCCGATTCAGTTCGTTGAGGTCGATATGAGCCGAGCGATAGATATTGCCCACGCGCTGGGTATCTACGCCTATGATGCGTACATGATCGCCTGTGCGATTGACCACCGCGCCCCTTTGTTGACCTTGGACCAGGCCCTGGGCCAACAGGCGGAAACTTATGGCGTTTCGGTGTTGGAGATCTGACATGACCGTCTTTACGTATTCTCAGGCCAGACAGAACTTTGCGGCCGTGCTCGACCGCGCCAGGAAAGAGGGCAAGGTGCTCATCAAGCGCAAGGACGGAACCGTCTTCGCCCTGTCGCCGGAGACACCCAACGCCTCGCCCCTGGACGTCAAAGGCGTCAAGACAAACGTCACGACCGAAGAGATCGTCCACGCCGTCCGCCAATCCCGCCAACGCTAGCCCAACGCTGGCAAGGAGGTACGCGCCTTTGCCCATTCTTGACGGATTCCGCCGCCCCGCCACATAGAAACCCCCCGATTCCCCGCATATTTTGCGAATTTCCAAAAAAAACACCCATGTCGCCCCCGCGAGAGACGCTTATATCGTACGAGTACGATATTCGGAAGAACGGGAGGCCACAGAATGGACCGATGGATTTGCGTATTCTGTCTATGTGCTGTTGTGAGCGTCCTGGGAGGTTGCCAGGATGCTGGGACGCGATCAGGCATACGACGTTCGAACACCCAAGCCACACCAACAGAAGCATCCGAGGCGCTGACATCAACAGAGAATGAGAGGTCTGACTCGGCGCAGTCTGGTCTGCAGATAAACCAAGAAACGCCGCCCATTTCGCCCGGCCGGGAGACGCCTATAAGATATGCTGTATTCTGGGAGCTAGCGTGAGCGCGCCGCTGCTGGGACAACGGCGCGCCGGCCACACCCCGAAGAACCGGTATTGAGCGAGTGAAAGCAGGAGAGAATGAGTATGGATGTATCGGCCGGGCAAGATTCGAGATCAGATGTATTTGCACCCTGGATAGGTATACCGCTCCTGGTGATGTTCGGCGGAACAGTGTTTGCGGTGGCCTGTGGTATGGTCTTTCAATCGCCCGGAATGGCCCTCACAGGAATCTTCCTCTACTTGATCGGGTTGGTTTACCTGTCCGTGCAAACGCTGGGGCGTCTGATCCTGAGGCAATGGCAAGCCGCCCTTTGTGCCGGCCTGCGTCTTGCGCTGTGCCTGATCCCGGCATGTATTATAGCGATGTCTGTCCTCTGGTTTGCCCGGGCCTTCCAGAGTGAGGATGGATTCGCAACGGACCTGACGATCCCCGCCGATATGGGGACGACCGCCCCCCTACCAAGGCCGACCAAGGGCCCGGGGAGCACGGAAGACCACTTTCAGCAGGCCCTCTGGAATGCGTGGTCAGTCGAGCCGACAAGCGATCCGTTTGTCGTTCCTTCGATGCCATCGCTTCGGACTCTCGCCTCCCAGCACCGTTCGCTGTTGTTGCAATACCTGACCGCCAGTCCGGCCTGGCGGGTCTTCGAGCAGGACGGTGTCCTGTGTGCCACGCGCCGCTGGCGACTCGGGCAGATGTGGCTGTGGAAGATGCATGGCTACTACAGTACACGTGACGTGCGTCCCTGTCCCAACTTTGACATGCCCTCGTTCATGCGCGCACGAATGAAAGTCATTGAAGCCGGCAAATCCCCGGATGGCTCATCTGTCGGGGGCGTGACGATGGTTCCTCCCTCCTTCCAGACACGAACGACGATTGGCCTCGACGGCAAACCCTGGGCCTCCTCTGAATGGAATGAAACATGGCTGGATGAAGGGACGTCCGCCCACTCTATACAGATGGACAAGCGATGGGCGCTCGATAGTCACATTATCATCCGTTGCGGGCCAGTAGTCACAGAGTTGTTCGAGCAGGCAAAGGGACCGGAACGCCGACTCACAAAAGCAGCATTGCGCGCGCTGGAGGCCGAGTTCAAGGCTCTACTCGACCGGAAAGAGTCCATGCATGCCTTGTTACCCAAAGACTCCATCCGTCGAGGCGAGCCCGTCCTGAATCTCCACGAGGGTATGCAACCTGGCATCTATGAAGTCGAGATTTGGATTAACCCCGGCGAGGCGGGCACAGTTTGCCTTAAGGCGTTTGAAGTCACCCGTGGCACTCCGCTTTCGACGCGCAGCCTTCGAGAGTACTCCCATGAGAAAACAGGATGGTCTGAGGACCCTAACGAACTGTTCTATAGTAATACGAATGTCACGATCTATGAGGGCGACTGGGGCGATCCTTATGCGGCCCGATTCGAACTTTGGTTTGTGCCCGATTCCGGACAGACCGAGAGTAAACTGCTCGAACGAATCTTCAAGATCGAAGGCTGGCAGCGATAGTTGATGACAACTCGGTGAGGCAGAGCCCGGCGTTCCGAATGGCTATCCCTTCAATGACCAGCCGTTGTGGTAGGGTTCGTTTACGTATTGGTTGGCGGCTTCGTGGTTGGTGAAGCGGGTCTTTTGGGCGTCCCATTCGAGGCGTTTGCCTGTTCGGATGGCGATGTTTCCGAGCAGTACGGCGTCGGTCAGGATGCCGGCCCATCCGAAGTGGCAGCCGGCCGGATCGCCACCGCGGATGGCCTCGACCCATTCGCCCCAGGTGCCCGATCGGCGCGGGAGCGTCTTGGGGGGCAACCGGTAAGCCTTCATCTTGGTCTCGGGTATAATGCGACTGCCCAGGATGACGCCCTTGTCGCCAATATACATATTCCCTGAATCGGGCAGCTCCCGGCCCGGCTCCAGTTGGCTCGGTCTTGGAGGCTTGAGACCCCCATCGTACCACACCAGGCGCACCGGGGGCATGCCCTCGCGGGCGGGGAAGTCGTAGGTCACGATCGACGCCAGAGGCGCAGTCTCGTCGAAGACCTGGCTGGCGCTGGCACTGATACTCGTCGGATAGCGCAGCTTCAGGGCCCTGAAGACGTGGTTGTAATGGTGACAGCCCATGTCGCCCAGAGCGCCGGTGCCGAAGTCCCACCAGCCCCGGAAGTTCCAGGGGTGGTAGACGGCCGGCATGGGGTTCTTGTTGGCCTTGACCTGGCGAAGGGCGGGATCGCCCTTGGGCCATTTGTCGGCGAACGGTCGCATGGGGGCCGGGCCGATCCAGAGGTCCCAGTCGAGCGTCCCGGGGACCGGGTCTTTCCAGGTCGGGCGCAGCATCCCCTGGGGCCATAAGGGTCGATTGGACCAGACATGGACCTCCCGAACGTCGCCGATAGCGCCATCCCAGATCATCTCGCAGAGCCGACAGGCCTCATCGCTCGTATTGGCCGAGGCGGTGACCTGGGTGGCAACGCCCGCCTTCTCGGCCGCCCGGGTGAGGACACGCCCCTCGTGGATGGTCCGTGTCAGCGGCTTGACACAACAGACGTGCTTGCCTTTCTGCAGGGCGGCCTGAACGATGATCGCGTGCGTGTGGTCGGGCGTCCCACAGTAGACGGCGTCGATCTTGTCGGTCTCTGTATCGAGCAGTTGCCGGAAATCGCGATACCGTCGCGCCTCGGGGAACTTCTTGAACGTCCGATCCGCGTAGACGTCGTCGACGTCACAGAGAGCCACGATTCTCGTGCCCGGCTGCTTGGCAACGCTCTGGATCTGACCGCTCCCGACGCCACCGACCCCGATGCCGGCGACATGGATCGTTTCGCTCGGGGGCACGTGCCGCGCCCCGCCCAGGACGCACCGGGGAACGATGGTGAAGAGCCCCGCCCCGGCGGCATAGGCCATGAATCGACGTCGATTGAGTTTCGCCTTTTCCTGTCCCATGCTCAGGTGACCTCCGAAAGCGCAACCGTCGTATCACAACGCGCCCGGGAGCGAGACGAATGCCCGCCGCTCTCCAGGGCGCGTTGACTCTAACGAATTGACGTGCCCGCCTAGCCTTCCTGGACGACCTTCATGTCCATCAGTCGGGCGAGGTGGCGCATGCTGTCCAGGTGGTCGCCATAGACCACCACGCGATGCAGCAGCGTCATGGCGTCTTCGGTCTCCAGGACACTGCTCCAGTCGGCGGCCATCTGGGCCGCGTCGGCGACCTCGGTGACGATCTGCGTGCGACAGCCGTGAACGGCCCTTTCCGGGACTTCGATGATCTTGCCCTTCGAGGCCAGGATCGTGTCGAGGTTGACCATCTTGGTGCGGGTGATGGTCTCGCCCAGGCGGTACTGGACCTCGGGGACGCAACCACTACCGGCCACCTCGGAATGACCCCGCAGCAGGTACGGCGCCTCGGCCCCGTCGGGACCGTCCATCTTCAGCGGCGCCGTGCAATGGGCGGTCCACAGGGCGTTACGCGCCGTGTCGAACGTCGCATTGCCCTGGAAGCCGGGTTTATCGAACGCGTATTGGAGCAAGAGCATGGTCAGCACTGAGTCCATGTCGCCCTCGCAAGCGGCGGGAATGCCGTTGTCGCGCAGGCGGGCGAACCCAAGACAGGGGAAGCCCTTCGAAAGCCAGCCCATGCAGGTGCCCACGGCCAGCGCCTGGGCCTGTTCCTGCTCCATGAGACGCTGGAGCGCGACGCTGACACAGGCCGCCTTCTTGATGTCCTCTTTGTTGGGCTCGATGATTTCCTTGGCATTCTTGGTCCAGGAGTCGATCTCGTCTCGGACCATGTTGCCTTTAGCGGCGGCGATCATCTCGTCAAAGCGATTCTCTTCCATCGCCACGACGTCGGCCCCCAGACGCTTCTTGACCTGCTTGGGAGACTGGGCGGCCGCCGTGCCACGGGCCGGCGGGAACAGGAGGATGCGCGTCTGCTTCATCATGGGCACGACCCTGAGCAGCCGAAGGGCCCGCTCCAGTTCGTCGTAGTCGCTGCTGGCCATCAGCGTGACGCGGTGTCCCTGACGATGCCAGCGAGGCGAGTACATCCAATCGTGACCGCTGGCCGGCAGCGAGAAAATGACCATGGGATGCGCCCCATCCAGAATTGGTCTGACGACCCGCGTCAGGGCGAAGTTCCGCACATTGATCGCCAGCACCGGCGCTCCGGGCCCGGCCTTCTTGAGCAACGCGACCGTCTGCTCGGCACTGTTCGACGGGCCCATCACCAATTCGATGTTGCCCAACTCCTTCTCCGCCTTGGCCAGGCGCGCTTTCATGGCCTGCACCTGCGTGTTGTCGGCGCCCCAGTCACGGTCCACCGGCGCGGGCGTCCCGCTGAAGACGACGCAGATCGTTGACTTTCCGGGGGGTTGAGAACGCGGCGATCCCGCAGCCCAGGCGTGCGACCAATTGGCGCCGGCGAGCATTACCCCGCTGGCCACTCCCGCTCCCAAGAAGTCTCGTCTCGTGCAGTGTTCACACATGGCAATGCCCTCCAATAGAATAAGACCATAGGAAATTTGATTGCAACATGCTCCCGCGACTATAGCACCGCCTAGACAACGGTTCAAGAAAACAAAAAACAGTTGATCTTCACCGGACAGAGCCCGCCGCCTGGTTGGCGCGAATGTCGTAGGCGTGGAGGTCGGGACCGCACCGGATGTAGAGCCTGCCCCCGCAGACGACGGGATGGGCGAGATAGGCATTGGTGGGCTTTCGTTTCAACTCGAATTGGCTGACAACGTCGAAGCCCTCCGCCGTCGCGGCCAGCAGAGACATCGTGCCGCGATGGTTCAAGGCGTAGATCATTCCATCGGCGTAGGTGATGCCCACCTTGCCCAGTGTGTCGTCGAGCTTGATGGTCTTGCCCGTGAGAAAATCGACACAGTAGAAACTCTTGCCCCCCACCCGGCAGGCGGCGCCGTAGAGTCGTCCGTCAATGAGGAGGGCGCCGCTATGACAGTCGTCCAGTTCCTCACGATGCCAGACCGTCGTCGCCGTGCGGGACGCCAAATCGGGCTTGATCAGCCGCCCGCCCGAGAAGTGTCCACAAGCGATAAACACGTACCCATCGTGGAACACGGGTGTCAAGGCGTTCTGGGGCGACCTGGGCGAGAACGGCGCCGACCAGAGCAGCGCGCCGCTCTCGACATCCACGCTGACTACCGACCGCTGCGTCATGCTGATCAACTGGCGAACGCCCTCGTGGGTGACGACCACGCCGGAACAGTAGGCCGCAGAGTGCTTGATCTGCGTATTGGCCCAGAGGGTCTTGCCCGTCCGCTTGTCCAGGGCGACGACGCGACCCTTGGGCCCGCCCGGCATGCACAGAACCTTGTCGCCCTCGACGATCACATTCTCAGCGAGCGCCCAGATGCCATACATCGCATCGAACCTGGCGTTGAGGTCCACCGCCCAGAGCGGCTCACCTGATTTCGCATCATAGGCCGCCAGTCGACCCGTGGGATTCAGATGGTAGACAGCGCCGTCCCTATAGGTCGGCGTCGCCCGCGAACCGGGACTCGACCGGCGCCAGGCGTCGCCGTTGGGTTGCTGCCAGATCAACTTGCCGTCCATGCTGAGCGCCAGAACCATCTCCCGGCGGTCGAAATCGCCGGCGGTGAAGATCATCCCCCCAGCGATCGAGACGCCCGAGTACCCACGTCCACAGGGCGAATAGGTCCAGAGCTTGCGGGGCCCACCCTCAGGCCATTGGCGCAGGAGCCCTGTGTCCGGCGACATGTTCGTCCGCCCCGGACCGTGAAACTCAGGCCAATCGGAACCACGTTCGATGCCACCGGCAGCCAGGAGCGGCGTGCGAACAGACATCGCAACACATAGCGTCACGGTCACAAAAATGATCCTGCGTGCGTTCATAGCGTCTCCTTCTTGCCTGGCCTGATATCGCCAACGACTTTCGTCACATTGTACGAAACCCTCGCTATTTGACCATCCCTACGATGATTTCGAGCGTCACGCCTCTTGTCACGCCAGACGCTGAGCGAGGTAGGCGATGACCTGGTCGATCAGGGCGGCTCCCTGAGGGGTCTGGATGGAGATGCATTCCAGGATGGGCACGGCGCCGGCCCGCTTCTTGCCAAGAGCCACGGACAGATAGCGATCCAGTTCCTCCCGCACGCTCTCCTGGAGTTGCTCGAACTCGCGCTTGTTGATCTTGTCGCGCTTGTTCAGGAGGATGACGACTTCGCGGAGCTTCCGCTTCGCATAGGAGCCTCGGCGTAGGACGGTGTCCAGGCGGTTGCAGAAGAGGCGCAGCCAGGAGACCGAGGTTCGGATCGCCTTGCTGCTATCCAGCAGAACGATGACGGCGTGGGGCTTGCGCAGGCCAACCAGGCTGGCGTGCTGGATCGGTCCGGTCTGGCCCGGCGTATCGACGGCGCGTCGGACGTTGAGTGCGAGGTTTCCGTCGGTCCCGACGTGGACCACGAACGTGGGCGACTTGGTGATGTGATAGGTCATCTCGCGCGTACCCTCCGCATCGAGGGCGCCGAGTCGCAAATACTGGGCGAACTTGGTCTTGCCGGCCGTACTGGGCCCGAGGACGAGGATCTCCTTGCCCTTGGCATAGGTCCTCAAGCGGGCCAGCCCTTTGGGCGCGGCTCGTCCCACGGCTTTGACTTTGGCGTCCATTCCACGTCCTCCCGGAACATCAGCCCTGCGCCATCCGCATCGAATCACCCGGCGCACCCACGGCACGCCGGGACCATTCTACAACCGGTCCGCCCAGTGACTCAACCGATTCCTGACGGGAAAATTGAAGAGGATGACCTGAAGGTGTCGCAGGTCGATGGCAAATGGGCCGCTCACGTGGTAGGATGCGATCCGTTTACAGCGACCGCCGGCGATGCTGGGATGGCCGCGTTATGTGAGTAGGAGCGTTTAGAGATGAGTTTTGATTTCGACACCACGATCGAACGGCGCGGCACGGACAGTCTGAAGTGGGGTCGGTACCTGGGCCGGGACATCCTCCCCATGTGGGTGGCGGATATGGATTTCCGGGCCCCTGAGCCGGTTCTGGAGGCGTTGCGCGGGCGCGTCGAGCATGGCGTTTTCGGCTACGCCCTCCCGCCGGCGGAACTGGTGGAGGTGGTTGTCGCCCGAATGGCCAGGATGTATCAATGGGCTATCGAGCCGTCCTGGATCGTCTGGCTGCCCGGCCTGGTGCCCGCTCTGAACGTCGTCTGCCGTGCCTTCGGAGGCGATGGCGACGACGTGCTGACCTTCACCCCGGCGTACCCACCCTTCCTATCAGCCCCGCCGCTATCTGGAAGAACGATCAAGGCGATTCCGTTGGCGCGGGAAGGCGAGCGTTTCACCTTTGATATCGAACGACTCGAACGCGAGGCGTCGCCGCAATCACGCGTCGTGCTGCTGTGCAATCCCCACAACCCGGTCGGCAGGCGGTACGAGCGCCAGGAGCTCCAGCGCGTCGCGGAAATGTGCGTCCAGCGCGATATCGTACTATGCTCCGACGAAATCCACTGCGACCTGATCCTGGACGGCCAGGACCATATCCCCACTGCAACCCTGAGCCCCGAGATCGCGGCCAGCACAATCACACTGATGGCGCCCAGTAAGACGTTCAATGTCCCCGGACTCAATTGCGCGTTTGCGATCGTTCCGAACGACAGTCTGCGCAGGCGATTCAACCAGGCCCGCGAAGCGATCGTCCCTTTCCCCAATGCACTGGGCTACGCTGCATGTCTGGCTGCCTATCGAGACGGCGAACCGTGGCGCGCCGCGCTGATCGATTATTTGCGGGCCAACAAGGACTTGGTCTACCGCTTCATCAACGACGAAGTTCCGGGGCTGTCCATGGACGATGTCCAGGCGACCTATCTCGCCTGGATCGACGCAACGAGCCTGGAGCAATCGGACCCGGCGCGGTTCTTCGAAGAGTCCGGCGTGGGGCTCTCGGACGGCAAGGAGTTCGCCGGGCCGGGCTACGTCCGACTGAATTTTGGCTGTCCTCGACAGACGCTTCTGGAAGGTCTCGACCGGATCAAGTCGGCTGTAACGAGACGCTGAGCGCCGGCGCACAGGAAAAAGCCGCCGATCCCGGAGCAACCGAGACCGGCGGCGGACTGTCTGCAACGAAGCCGGCTCTAAGCGAATTCTTTGTATTCGCGATCCTTGAGGATGCCCGGTTGTGGAATCGGGTAATTACCCTCGGCGTCGGACTTCAGCGGTGCGGGCGAATCCATCGTCAGCTTCTCCAGATCCGGGGCAAACTCGTGCTCGCAGTTGAGCATCTGGTCGTAGGTAATGACCTGGCCCGTGTGCGCCGCCATCCGGCCCATCGAGGTGACCATACTGGCGATCGCGCCGCGCTCGACCTCGTTGTACGGCTTGTCGGCGCGAATCGCCTCGATCAGGTCGTCCCATTCGAGTTGATAAGGACTCTTTTCCGGCTGCGGATAGCGCCACAAGATCTTCTTCATGTTCTGGTCGCTGTAGGTGCGAACCTTGCCCGGCGCGTGGCCCGAGGTGGAGATGATGCACGCCCCTTTGCTACCGTGGGCATAGCTGGAGAACCCATTCTTGCAGCCGGCCATGTGGCGTCCGTTGTAGAAGAGCTTGGCGCCATCTGGGAAGGTGTACTCGACGGCATAGCTATCCAGATTCTGATCGACCGAATCGCCCCGATAGTGCCGCCCACCCAGGGCCTGGGCCTCGATGGGCCAGGCGCCCTTGATCCAGGAGCACTCGTCGATCTGGTGGATGTAGTAATCGCTGAACAGGCCCCCACTGCCCCACAGGAAACTGTGGAACCGTGCGATCTGGTACAGCAACTCGCTCATGTCGGACGGTTTGCGACCCGCAGTGGCCGAGCGGCCGCTCATGCGATAGCCCCGCATGGCGATGATCTCGCCAATCTCGCCGTCCCGAACCCGCTTGAGTAACTCCTGACGACCTCGACAATGGCGCACCATCAGACCGACGCCCACCTTGAGGTTCTTCTTGTCGGCCTCTTTGCCGAGTTGGATCATGCGACGCGTGGTGGGACCATCGACCGTGACGGGCTTCTCCATGAAGACATTGAGGCCCTTGGCGATCGCGTATTTGAAGTGCACCCAGCGAAACGCCGGGGGTGTGCCCAGGATGACGACGTCACCCGGGTCGAGACAGTCCATCGCTTTGCGGTAGCCATCGAACCCGACGAATTGGCGCTCTTGGGGAATATCCACCTGGCGCGACCGTCGTCTCTTCAGGTTCTTGTAGCTGCGCTCGACACGGGCCGCAAACACGTCGGCCAGCGCCACCAGCTTGATCGGGCCGTTCTGGACCAGGAGAGCATTGGCCGCGGCGCCGGTGCCCCGCCCCCCACAGCCAACGAGGGCGACCTTGATGGTGTTGTTCTCGCCGGCATAAGCCAGCGGCATGGCGGCGCCCATCAGGGCCGAACCGGCGGCGATCTTTCCCGTCCACCCCAAAAAAGCACGACGCGAAGGCTGCGACGATCCAGATAGAGATGATTGCGAGTGTTGTTCCATAGCTTGCTTCCTTTCGCTTACGAACATTTTCTGCCCCGCCTGGTCCAGATCCATATGAGGAGAGACAGGACTATTTCTTACTCACACAGTAGAGGTTCTCGGCGGTCCGAATGTAGAGGCGACCGTCGGCAATGGCGATGGACGATTGGATACGCGGCTCGTCGATCTTGGTCTCAAAGAGGATCTCGAAGCGCTTATCGCCGGCCCGGAGCACGACAACTTCACCCGTTTCGTTGATGCAGTAGAGCTTACCGTCACCGGCGGTCAGGGAGGCCCGCCAGGGGCCGCGCCCGCCGATTTTGCCCTGCCAAAACGCCTGGCCCGTCTTCGGATCGAGGCAGGTGACCACCTTGCCATGCTTCATGCCGTCCAACACGTAGAGTCGGTCGCGATAGAAGCATGGCGTGCTGCAATCGGGCGCCGCCGCATCAAACTCCCACACGATGCGGGCGAGATTCTCGCCACTCGGAGGCTTGAGGGCAAACAGCGAGTTGCCCTTGTGCCGCAATCCGAACACCAAACCGGCGTCGCTGACCAGCGAAGGAATGACGCGTGTGTCCCGCACTTTCTCATGCCAATACTCGAAACGCCAGAGTTCCTTACCGGTAGCAGGATCGTGCGCGGTGACGAAATCGGCGCCGGTATTCAACAGCTCGACTGCACCGTCGCGCACAAACGGGATGGGCGTCGAGTAGGTCTCCATCCCTTCGTCGAACGCATTGGTCGGACGGGACTGCTTCCAGAGGGTCTTCCCGGAGACCGGGTCCAGCGCCATGACAAAGGAATCCAGGGGCCCGTCGGCGTCGGGCTTGCGATAGGGCTTGTTCCGGCGGATGACCGTGATGAAGAGCTTGCCATCGTGAAGGAAAGGACTGTTGCTGTAGCCAAACTGCAGCGCCAGGTTGCCGTACTCTTTTTCGATATTCCGCGACCACAGTCTCTTCCCATCGATGTCGAAACCGACAAGTTCTCCATTGCCGTACAGAAAAAAGACGCGCCGGCCGTCCGTGACCGGGGAGGGCGATGCCAGGTTGTTGCGGGGGTACCGCCGCGAATCGCTCCCGGCCCGCTCGCGCCACAGCACCTTGCCGGTGGCGGCCTCCAGACACAGAGCGAGGAAGTCGCCCGAACCCTTGACTGTAGAAGTGATGAAGACCTTGCCACCGACTATGATCGGGGTCGCACCGCTGGGCCCGGGCAAGGGACGGACCCACGCCATGTTCTCCGTCTCGTTCCACGAGGTGGGCAGATTCGTCTCGTCCGTCGAGCCATTGAAAAACGGCCCGCGCCACTGGGGCCAGTCGGTCGCCCGAACGAGACTCGCCGGCGTCGCCAGCCAAACGGCCAACAACACGGCCAAACAGAACTGTCGCATCTGATATGCTCCTGTGTGGCTCAAGAAATCGTCCGGTAACGATAACGCGCCTGCCCCCGGGGTCACCCGCCTCTTGACGCCGCGTCTCGAAGTGCAGCAAGAAAGAACCGACCGCCGGTCCCGATCCAGCCGGGACCGGCAGTCGATGAATCGCCGTTGAATCATACCATATTGAGCTAAGCTCTGTATTCCTGATCGGTCACAATGCCGGGCTGCGGAACCGGATAGCGGCCGTTGGCGTCGGCTTGCAGCGGGGCCGGCGAATTCAAGGTCAGCTTGTCCAAACCAGGCGCCATCTCGTGCGGGCAATTGAGCATCTGATCGTAGGTAATCTCCACACCCGTGTGCGCCGCCATGCGCCCCATCGAGCTGATGAGACTGACGGCCACGCCACGATCCACTTCGTTATAAGGCTCGTCCTTGCGAATAGCATCCAACAGATCGTTCCATTCGTTCTGGTACCAGTCGCGTTGGTCGCGGGGCGTTCTGGATTCCCATACGATTTCGGACCGGTTCGGAGTCTGACCTTTGAAGATAGCCGAAGGTCCACCGCAATCGCCGTTCTTGGAAGCGATGGCGCTGCCTTTCGTGCCGTGGACGTAGCTCGAAAAGTTGTTGTAACAACCGTTTATGCAACGTCCATCGAAGAAGATCTTCGTCCCGTCGGGGAAGGTGTATTCTACCGAGTACGTGTCGAGATTCTGATCGACGTATTCGATGCCTTCGGGGCCCTTTCTGTAATGTCGCCCGCCCAAGGCCTGGGCTTTAACGGGCCAGGCGTTCTTCATCCAGGACAAATGGTCAACGATGTGGATGTAGAAGTCGTTGAAGTTGCCGCCGCTGGCCCAGATAAAGCTGTGGAAGTTCCTAATCTGGTAGAGCAGTTCGTTTTGACCCGCCGGCATGGGCAAGCAGCGGAAGGACCCGGCCGGCCCGTGCATCCGGTAGCCACGCTCCAGGATGATCTCGCCGATTTCTCCGTCGTGAACGCGCTTAGCCAGTTCCTGCAAGTGGCGGGCGTGTCGGGAGTTCAAGCCCACGCCCACCTTGAGGTTCTTTGCCTTGGCTTTTTCGTTAAGTGCCAACATCCGTCTGCTGGTCGGGCCGTCCACGGTGACAGGTTTTTCCATGAACACATTCAGGCCTTTTTCGATCGCATAGGTGTAATGGACCCAGCGAAACGCCGGCGGCGTGGTCAGGATCACGATGTCTCCCGGCCTGAGGCAATCCATCGCTTGTTTGTAGGCGTCGAAACCGAGGAACTGGCGGTCCTTCGGCACGTCGACCTTGTCGCCGAACGCCGCTTTCAGGTTCTTGTAGCTGTTGTCGAGTCGATTCTGAAAGACGTCGGCCATGGCCACCAGTTTGATCGGCCCGCGCCCGGGGACACGCAGGGCGTTGCCCGCCGCGCCCGAGCCGCGACCGCCGCAGCCCACGAAGGCCAGTTGGATGGTGTTGTTCCCGGCCGCGTACAGGCTCGAACCGAGTCCTGTCGCCAGGGCCGAAGCGGCAGCGATGCGGCCGGAAGTTTTCAGAAAATCACGACGTGACGTGCTGTTGTTGGCGGTTTCACTCATGGCGGGTCTTCTCCTACTTCACTGGTGTTGACTTCGGACATGCCGCTCGTTCCCGGACATGCCTGTTGCCCTCGGGGCGGACGCCCTTGGGGCTCCATTGGCCCTATTATCACCATTCCGCCCGGCGATACAAGGTTTTTTGGTGTCCTGATACGGCGCCATGGGGCATAATCCTGAATAGCCGCCCAGAGCGGCGGGATCGTGAAAACAACGCACTGGGAAGGAATTGCCATATGACTCGCCAAAGAACACCACCGCCAGAGGAATGCACGCCACTATCCCGCCGGACCTTGCTGGGCCGCACCGCCGCGCTGGCCGCGACAATCACGATTGTCCCCCGCCACGTGCTGGGAGGCGCCGGACAGACCCCGCCCAGCGAAAAGCTCAACATCGCCGGCATCGGAATCGGCGGACAAGGCGGACATGACATCGACAGCGTCAAAAGCCAGAATATCGTCGCCCTTTGCGACGTGGACGACGCCTACTCCGCCAAGACGATGAAGCGCTATCCCAAGGCCAAGAGGTACCGTGACTTCCGCCAGATGCTGGATAAGGAAAAGAGCATCGATGCGGTGGTGGTGGGCACGCCCGACCATACCCACGCCGTGGTTTCGATGAGGGCGATCAAGATGGGCAAGCACGTCTACTGCGAGAAGCCCCTGACCCGCACGGTCTACGAGGCCCGCGCGCTGGCCAAGGCCACGCGCCAGGCGGGCGTCGCCACGCAGATGGGCAACCAGGGGATGGCCTTTGAAGGTAACCGTCTGATCAACGAATGGATCTGGGACGGCGCGATCGGCCCGGTGCGAGAGGTGCACGCGTGGTCGGACCGCCCCACCCACAATGGCCAGCTCTTCTGGGCCCAGGGCATCGACAGACCAAAGGACACACCGCCTGTCCCGGCGACGCTCGACTGGGACCTCTGGCTCGGACCGGCGCCGCATCGCCCCTACCATCCGGCCTACCATCCCTTCCGCTGGCGCGGCTGGTGGGACTTCGGCTCAGCCGGTCTGGGTGATATGGGTATCCACAACCTCGCGCCGGTCTTCTCGGCATTGAAACTGGGGGCGCCGGCCAGCGTGTGCGCCAGCTCGACGTTGTTCAATAATGAGACCCTTCCGCTGGCCTCGACGGTTCATTACGAATTCGCCGCTCGGGGCGACATGCCACCCGTGACGCTGCACTGGTACGACGGGGGCATCATTCCGGCCCGGCCGCCGGAACTGGACGACGACCGCGAGTTGTCCCGTGAGGATGGACTCATCTTCCTGGGCGACAAGGGTAAGATGTACGTGGAAGGCTGGGGCGGGCATAGCCCCCGTCTGATCCCCGAGGCAGAGATGAAGACCTATAAGCGACCACCCAAGACCCTGCCACGCTCGATCGGCCATCACGCCGAATGGATCAAGGCCTGCAAGGAAGGAACACCCACACGGTCATCGTTCGACAACTTCGCTGGGCCATTGACCGAGGCGGTTCTGCTGGGAACGGTCTGCGTCCGCACCGGAGGCCGGAAGCTCCTCTGGGACAGTCCCAATCTAAAGGTGACCAATTCCGCCCAGGCCAACGAGTATCTGCACTACGAGTATCGAACGGGCTGGACACTGTGAGCGGAGAAGTGCTCCTGTTACCCCCAGCGCCGTAACCAGACAGATTGGAGGTATCAAGCGTATGCCAGGGAAGGGAAAGGTCAAGGTCGGTATCATCGGTTCCAGATTCGAGGCGGATATTCACGCCGAATCGTTTCGCATCATGCCGGATGAGGCGGAGGTCGTCGCGATTGCTTCACCCACGCCGGGCAATGCTGCCAAGCTCGCCAAGAAATATGGCATCCCCCGCGTGTTCACCGACTACAAGCAGATGCTCCTGGAAAAAGACATCGAGATGGTCACAATCACCGCGCCGAACGACCTGCACGCGCAGATGACCATCGACATCGCCGAAGCCGGCAAGCACGTGGTCTGTGAGAAACCGCTATGCATGACGCTGGAGGAGGCGGATATCATGATCGACACCTGCCGGAAGAAAGGTGTGCTCCTGATGTACGCTGAAGAGCTGTTCTTTACGCCCAAGTACGTCAAGGCCAAGGAGATGGCCGACCAGGGCGCCTTTGGCAAGGTGTATCTGGTCAAGCAGAGTGAGAAACACTTCGGCCCACATGGCGACTGGTTCTGGGATGTCGAGAAGTCCGGTGGGGGTGTGTTCATGGACATGGGCTGTCACGGCATCGCCTTCTGCTACTGGTTCCTGGGCCGACCGAAGATTGAGAACGTCTATTGCCAGATGGGCACCTACGTCCACCGCTACAGGACAAAGGGCGAGGACAATTCGATCTGCATCATGGAATTCGCCGACGGCGCCGTCGGCATAATCGAGGACAGTTGGGCCCGGCGCGGCGGTATGGACGACTGCATCGAGGTCTATGGCGAAGGGGGCGTGACCTACGCCGATCTGCACATGGGCAACGCCCTGCCCACGTTCAGTTCGCCTGGCTACGGATACGCCGTCGAGAAGGCCCCCACGACCAAGGGCTGGACGTATCCCGTCTTCGAAGAGCTATGGAACTATGGGTTCCCCCAGGAGATGCACCACTTCGCCCGTTGCGTGCGGGGCAAGGAAGAGCCTCAGGCCACCGGTGAAGATGGGCGGGTCGTCCAGGAGGTGCTCTACGCCGGATATCAGTCGGCGGGCGCCGGCAGAAAGATCGAACTGCCCTTCCGACCCAAGGGCGTGCAGAGACCCATCGATCTGTGGCGCAAGCCCATCACGTAAGACCAGGAACGCGCCATGGCAAATATAACCGTTAGCATCCTGTCCAACCGTGAAATCAGGGACATCCATGATGCCTGTATGAAGATCCTCCGGGACACGGGCGTCATGGTCCACCACGAAGAAACACTGGACCTGCTCGGTCAGGCCGGCGCGCGCATAGATCGCAATCGCAAGACCGCGCGGCTCTCGGAGCAACTCGTAACGGACTCCGTGGCGCAGGCCGGCAAGACGTACACCCTTTATGGACGAGATCCCCGGCGCGTGGCGCGCTACGGACAGGGCGACTTCATCCTGATGTCCAGTCCGGGGCAATATGCCTGGATCGATCTGCAAACGGGCGAGAGACGACCGGCGACCGTCCAAGATGCGACAGACGCCATCCGGCTGGGCGATGCCCTGGACAACGTCACAATCGTCGGCGCCATGGCCCAACCCGAAGAGATCTCCGAGCGATACAGGGATATCTTCCTCACGGGCGAACTGGTCAAGGGGACCACGAAGCCGACCCGCTGTTGGGTCCGCAACGGGGCCACCGCGCGTCACATCCTGGAAATCTACCGAGCGGTGGCCGGTGGCGCCGAGGCCCTGCGAACCCGGCCCATGGTCGAGGCCTTCCTCGAACCGATCAGTCCACTCCAGTTGCCAGGGGATGGACTCGAGATCGTCAAGGAATTCGCTCAGGCGGGACAGCCCGTCAGCATCGGGCCCATGGCGATGGTCTGCGGAACGGGCCCCGGAACGCTGGCCGGGACCCTGGCCCAGGAAAACGCGGAGATCCTGGCCGGCGTGGTCGCTACCCAAGTACTCGCGCCGGGCACACCGATCACCTACGGCGGGATCCCCCACATCATGGACCCGCGGACGGGGATCTGTTCGTTCGGATCGCCCGAGCAGGGACTGATGGCGGTCGCCATGATCCAGATGGCGCACTTCTACGGTTTTCCCGCGTACGTCAACGTGGGACTGACCGACGCCAAGACACTCGACGCCCAAGCGGGGATGGAGAAGGGCATGACGATGGTCCTGGGCGCCCTGGCCGGCGCGGACATGTTCGGTCATGCCGGCATCTGCGGGACCGATCACGCCGCGAGCCTGGAGTGGCTTCTCGCCGACCATGAACTGATGGCTTATGTCAAACGAGTGGCTCAGGGCTTCGATGTCACCACCGATACGCTGGCGACCGAAGTGGTCGAGAGTGTGGGCCCCGGCGGGAATTTCCTGGCCGAAGAACACACCGTCCGCCACTTTCGCAACGAACTGTGGGTACCCGGCGCGCCCTGGACACGACAGACTTGGGACGCCTGGGCCAACGCGGGGCAAGAGACCCTGCGTGACCGCTGCCGCCAGGAGGTCAAGCGCCTCCTAAGCGAAACGACGCCCGAGCCCATCGGCGAGAACCTGGCTGCCGAGATCGACAACATCGTCGCTACGGCACAACGTCACCTGGAATAGCGGCGCTATTTCGCCAGTTCGCCAAACCGATTGGCAATCGCCAGCGCCGGGTCCAGCGGCACATCCACTCCAACGAGATCGTCTGGAATGCTGATGATCGGCCGGCGGGCCAGCGCCTTGCCCGCAAACTCGGGCAACCACTGCTTCTCGGCTTCCATCATCTCATGCGTCATATCACGAACTTCCTTCAGCGTGCAGACCGCCGAGGTGAGCGGGTCCATCGCGATAGCCTGCATGGCGTATTCGGGATTGCCCTCCAGAGCCGCCTCGACCACCAGTTGCTGGACGGTGACATTGCTCTGATTCAGAGCGGCGCAAGGCAGGGGCAGATCGCCGATCGTCACCGGATGCAGGCCCTGGGAATCGACATAAACGGGGACTTCCACACAACAGCCCCGCGGCAGATTGGTGATGTAGCCGTCATTGCGGACGTTGCCGTTGAGCCGGAAGGGTCGGTCGGTCTGAGCCGCCTCGAGAATGTACGAGCAATACTCGACGCTGCGGCCCTCGATCTTCGGTGATTCGGCCGCCAGATAATCGATGCTCTTGTACTTCTCGGCCAACATGGTGCAGTAGTGGTAATACGCACCGGAGGCGCCGCCGAAATCGGGCTGGTCGCAATACAACTCCAACGCCCTTCGACTGCTGCGGAACCACGGGATGTACTCGGACAGATGGCCCGTACTCTCGGTCATGAAATAGCCGAAGTGCCGCATGACTTCGCCGCGGACCTTCTCGTTAACGTAGTACTCCGGCTTCTCGATATTCTCCTTGAGGATCGGATACAGATCGCGCCCGTCGCGCTTGTCGCGCAGCGAGAGGAACCAGCCCATATGGTTGATCCCGGCACAGGTGAAATCCACCTGGTCCTTGGGTACGTCCACGTAGCGACTGATCAGATCCAGCGTCGTCTGGACACCGTGACAGAGTCCGATGAATTGCACGTCGGCCACGCGGCCCAGGGCCGAGCAGTTGGCCCCCATGGGATTGGCGTAATTCAGCAGGATGGCGTCGGGGCACAGCTCGTTCATGTCCCACGACATGTCGGCCAGGACGGGAATGGTGCGCAGCGCGCGAAAGATGCCGCCGGGGCCGATGGAATCGGCGATGCACTGATCCACGCCGTACTTGAGCGGGATCTCGTAGTCCATGCGAAACGCTTCGACACCGCCGACCTGGATCATGTTGATCACGTAGGTCGCGCCGTCCAACGCCTCGCGCCGATCCAACGTTGCCGTCACCTTGGTGGGCAGTTTGTTCTCCTCGACGACCGCTCGGACGAACGCCTCCATCTTGTCGAGCTTGGCCTTCGTCAGGTCCATCAGACAGATTTCGACGTCCTGCAAGGCCTCCGTAGCCAGAATGTCCATCGTCAGTGTCTTGCAGAAAATGAGACTTCCAGCGCCAATCATCGCAATCTTCGGTTTAGGCATGGTACGCATCTCCTAAGTGCATGATGTCCCTCGTAGGGGCAACCGCCTGTGGTTGCCCTGGGTAGGCACGGGGGCCTACTCCTGCAGGCCCAGATTCTCGAACAGATACAATCCACTCTTGCCGGGAGCGACAACGTCGATGTCACCATCTCCATCCATGTCGACCGCCTCGGTATTGATGCCAAGACCCACGCGTCCTCCTTCGTGCATCGTATGACGCGTCCATTTGCCCGACGACGAGTCAAAGTCGTAGTAGTAGACGCATACCGTGTCGTTGCCGCCCGGATCGTTACCGTTATGGGCGTGGTAGCGCTTGCCCGTGATGAGTTCGTCGCGACCGTCGTTGTCCAGGTCGGCCAGGATCAGGAAATGGGGCTGCGACCAGGAATCATCGATTGGATGCTTCTCCCAGGATCGCTCGGTTCCCTGCTTCTTCTGTTCCAGCCAGAACAGGCCGTAGTTGTGGCCCAGACCCCAGATGATATCGGCATCGCCATCCTCATCGACATCGTGGACGAGGATCGGAATGCTCGCGTGGCCAAGTTCGAACTCGGGATGCCATTGCCATCCGTCCGCAGTCTGCTCGGCCCAGCCCTTGGCCGCCACGATGTCGCAGCGTCCATCCCCGTTAATATCCCCCGAGCCAAGCCCATGCCCGGCCGCCTGCTGGGGCAACGCGTGCTTCTCCCATCGCACGCCGTGCGGCGCCGACGCATCGCGATGGAATTCATACCACGCCGCCTGGCTCATGATGTTGGGCAGAACGTCAGGTTGGCCATCCCCATTGATATCCGCCACCATGGCGGTTTCCATATTGCCCGGCGTATCGATGTCGATAACTTCCCAGGGGCCGCCCTTCTCGCCCGGGTTGCGCACCCAGAAAACCAACTTGTTGTGCCAGGCCGCATTGGCGATATCGGTCCAGCCGTCCCCATCCACATCGATGGGAAGATTCGCGAAGTCATAGTAGTAGTCGCCCTGCTCCTTCACCTCGCGCACGAAATGCTTCTTCCAGGTCGGGGCTTCGTACCAGAACCCGCCGCAGAAAATGTCAAGCTTGCCATCCCGATTGACATCGAGAATGCCCGCCGCCTCGAAACGCGAGTCGACGTTGATCGTGTGCAGCTTGAAACCCTTGCCCAGCCTCGGCTCGGGCGCCTTCACATCTTTGACACGAACGACCGCTCCCCAAGGCATGTTGTTCTGCGTAACCTTGAGCATCAAGCGATTCACACCTTTCTTCAGCGTCACCTTCACGCGGTCCGGCTCGGCCATGAGCGGGCGCGTGATGTTATTGGCATGAACCACCTGGCCATTGAGCCAAGCTTTGACGCCGTCGTCGCTGAAGATTTCCAGCGTCACGGTCTTCTGTTCGGGGGACTCGAACCGCGTGCGCAGATAGGCCACCCGCTGCTCACCGCCACGGAGTTCCTTCAGGAGATCGAGGTACGCGGGGTGCCCACTCTCGGCGGACACGGGCATCTTGCGCCACGAGACTTGAGTGTTTTTCAGCTCGGGGCCAAACGCCATATCGAACAGTTGCGTGCAGTTCTTGCCCTTCTGCAGGTAGGGCCCGGCCACCTCCCAGTCCAGCAGATAGCTCCGAACCACCTCGATCTCATCGAGCATTTTCTGCGCCTGCTCCTTGATGGTCCTACTCACATCGGCTGCAACGACACGTTTCAGCGTGGCGCTGACCGGCCCCGCGTTCCCGGCGTCGAGGTCTTTGGCAATCGTCACGGCCGCCAGCGCCGCTTCCTGACGGACTTCCTCGTCGACCAGACGCGAAGCGGAGAACGTCAGCGATTCGACCGTTTTGATCTGGGTCAACACCGCCAGAACCTTCCGCTTCTCCGCGGCGCCGGTCGCCAGTCCCATCGCCGTCTCGCAGCACTGCAATCGCGCGCCGGGCGCTAGGTCCGCCGACGCCGCCAGAGCGATGTACCCCCGCAAGGCCAGGACGCGATGGGTCCGATTCTCCGACTCCCGCGCCACCTGCAGCAGATCCGCCATCGGTTGAGCGTTCGGCCACTGGCCCAAAGAGACAATCGCCACCCGCTGAACATCGCCATTGCTGTCGCTCAAGGCCTTGCGCAGCACGGGCAAAGCAACGTCGCTGCCCAAGTCTCCCAGCGTCCGCAACAGCGCGCCGCGAACGTCACCGTCCGCAGAAGCCACATGCGCAACGACAAGCCGCGATGTCTTGGCCTCGGCCTCGAGACGATGCGCCACGGTAACCAGCATCTTGCGGATCGGGTCACGGTCTCCCGCTTTGGCTCCCACCAGCAGAGTCGTCAAGGCCGTCAGATCGTCCGCCCGCGCCAGGTCGCGCAACGCCTCAATGGACACGCGCCGCACTTGGCGATTGTCACTGTCGGCGGTCTTGAGGATCAGAGGCATAGCGTTCGTCACGTATCGCGCCCCCAGGGCGCTGAGGATCTCGCTCTGTTCCCGAGCCCCCGCATGACCCAGCCGGGACTTCAGCATCTCGTCAACATTGTCCCCGCGCAGACGGACCAAGCTCTCCCGGGCTACCTCGCGGTCGTCCGTCGCACCGCCTGCCGCCGCCTGCAGAAGCAGCGGAACCGAATCGACATTGCCGAGTGCTCCGAGTGCGGCCAGCGCCGCCGTCCGTACACCTCTATCATCACTGTCACAGGCGGTGGTCACCACGTCCAGCGTGGCACGATCGCCGAGATCCGCCAAAGCATGGATCAAGAGCATCTGAGCGCTTGCTGGCAGCTTGGGCAACACGGCCGCCACTGTTTCCAGAACCTGCCGCTCGTGAAGATCCCTAACCACAGCCACCGCCGCGATCTGGAGTTGCCGGTCCTCACTCTTGAGCGAAGCGGTAAGATCGGAGAGGGTCGGCTTCTGCGCCGCCAGCCTCTTTAAGGCGGCGCCGCGAAGATGTCCCGGCAGATCTGAATTGAGCACGGCGCGACACATTCGCGCGGTCCTGGTCGGGTCTTCAGTCCCAAGCCGATCGGCACAGTCAAGACAGGCTTCGGCAACCACTCGGCGCACCCGGACGTTGGAAGTACTCAGGGCTTTGCGTAGCGCCTCGATGGCAGCGGGCGTACCGATTCTCCCCAAAGCCGACGCGGCTGTCGTGGCAATCGCGATATCCGTATCGGATAACAGCGGCGTCAGAGGCGGCACAGCTTGTGGGTCGCGGCGCCAGCCCAGTGAGTCGATCAGGCCCGCCTTGATCGGGCCGGAGCTTTCGGGCAAGGCGCTGCGCAGGGCGGCGCTGGCTTGCGAACATGGCATTGCCTCCAACGCGTTACGGGCGGCGTGCGACAGTCGTTCTTCGCTCAACAACGTCGCCAACGCAGGCACGGACTGGGCCGTTCCGATGATACGCAGCTTGAAGCAGGCGCTGCATTTGCGGGACACGTCCGCGTCCGACTGCAGGACAGCGATCAGGTCCTGCTCCTCGACAGCGCCGGCGCTGCAAACGCCCAGAACCAGGAAGCACAAGAACGCATAAGACCAACGACTTCTTCTCATTTCATATGTCCTCATAGTCACCAGGGACAGTAGCTTGCCCAAGCAGAGAGTCAGATTAGCCACGGCGGGCGCTTGCTGTAGGAGAGCAGGCGGTTGGCCTCGTCGTCGCCCGGGAACTCGCCTTTGGCCGGGTCCCACTTGACCGCCCGTTTCAGGGCCAGGCAGATGCCTCCGACCAGGATCGCGTTCATGGTATACACCGCCGTCTCGGGATGGCAGATGGTCGACCGGCGCGTCCGAATGCAATCGAGGAAGTTGCCCGAGTGATTGCTGGCGTGATAGACGCGGGAATCCTCTCGGCGCAAGGGCTGTTTGAGAATGCGCCCGGGGTAGGAGACCAGGTTGGACCGGTCCACCGCGATGCGTCCCTCGGTGCCCACAAAGCAGGCCCCGCCCTCACCTCCAATCGGTTCACCTGGATAGCCAACCGAGTGCACCACCACACCGTTCGCATAGTGGTAGTGAACGTTGCCCTTGTCGTACTCCACCTCGATCGGCGCTTTCGGATCGGGATTGATCGTCCATTGAATGATATCGTAATGGTGTGGGCTCCAGTTCACATCGCCGACGAACAGGCCGGGCAGTGCGTGACCGGCATGGCCTCCATAGGGTCGCCAGGGCAAGGGTCCGAGCCACATGTCCCAGTCAAGGCCGGCCGGCACGGGCACAGAGTCATCGGACGTCCAGGCCATTGGGAAAAACGCCCCCGGTTGGCGATAGGCGTAGACCTCCTTGAGTTGACCGAGACGACCGTTGCGAACCAGATCGCAGGTAATGCGGAACTTGCCCCCGTATTCCGAGCGCTGCTGCATACCCGCCTGATAGATGCGACTGTACCGCCGGGCCGCCTTCACCAGACAGCGCCCCTCGCGTACGGTGATCGCAATGGGCTTTTCGCAATAGACGTCCTTGCCCGATCGCATGGCCATCGTCGCCATCGGCGCCGCCCAGTGGTAAGGCAGCGCCAGCAGCACCGCGTCGATGTCCGACCGGCTGAGGATCTCGCGGAAATCGTTGTAGGCCCGCACGCCATTGTAGCTGGCCTGCCCGGCCCGCTCGGCGTAGATCTGGTTGCAACGCTGATGGGCTCGCTCGCGCCGGTCGCGACGCACATCGCAGACCGCCTGCACCTGGACGTCGTCACGAGCGATATACCCGCCCGGCACATAGGTCCAGGCGCCGCCGACCAGGTGTCCACTGCCCTGGCCCCCGAGTCCGATGAATCCCATCCTGATCCGCTCGCTGGGCGGCGCGCCACGGTTGCCCCCCAGGACCGAGGACGAGACAATATAGGGAAGCGCCGCCGTTGAGGCCGCCGTTCGTAGGAATGCTCTTCGCGTGACAGTTCTCTGATCCGCCATACTGCCTCCTATCTACTGCCTGCCATACTCTGCGAATGTCGCCCTTATGTTACAGGCAAAGACCCGTGCCGTGTAGTGTTATTCGAGGCGAACCGGCGATCTTATTTTGAAGCGTGGTCCTCTGTCGAGGAAAGGGACCGCCGAAGAAATCCAGAGCAGTTACTTCATCGTCACCAAACAGCCTGCCGCCTCCGGCGTTGTGCTTGACGAAGCCCCGGATAGACCGTATGTTCACTAGCGCAGTATAACAGACGCGCATCTCTCGTCTGCCGCTGCGCATTGGCGCGTGCAAGCACGTGTTGAGAACGGAACCGCCTCAGGACCCATGAGGACGGCGTAACACCAAGATTCCACTTTTTGGCTGGGCCGGTATCGTGAAAAATTTAACAAGGCGTATGACTCGCAAGAACCTCTGTGGGCTTCTGGCGACATTGGCAATCGTCTCCATCCTCCAGGCTCTTGCGACGAAACGCGCGCCGGCGGCCGTGCGTCCCACGCGAATGCTTCTCTCGACATCGATCCAGGAGGCCCTGGCCCAATTCAATCGTGCCGCCGCGCTGCTGGAGCAATACCGGTATGCAGAGGCCGCCGAAGGGTTCGAGAAGGTCGTTGCGTCAGCGCCCCAGTGGAAGGCGGCCCGCTTCAACCTCGCCCTGGCGTACCTGAACATGCCGGAGGACGCCGGCGCCGAAGAGAACCTCACCAGGGCCAGAGATGCCTTCGAATCCGTCCTGAAAGAGAACCCAGACCATCTGCCCAGCCAGTTCTGCCTCGGACTGCACCACCAGCACGTCGGAGACAACGCCCGGGCGATGGCGTATTTTCGAGCCGTTCACCTCGCCGACCCCAACGATCCGCATGTGGCCTACAAGTACGCCGAGACCCTGATCAACCTGGACAAGAAGGAGCAGGCGGCCAAGATACTCGCAACGATCATTGAAGCGGACCCAGGATTTGTTTCGGCCACGTATCGCCTGGCCACCCTCTACCAGCGGAGCAAGCGACGCGAGGAGGCCAAGGCGCTGTTTATGCGCTTTCGCGAACTCAAGAGCGTCGAATTGACCGGCGGCACATTCACCGTTTTGAACAGCTATGGGACCGTCGGGAAATACTACGTCGCCCTCGGCGCGGACAATCTTCCCGTGAGACCCCCCAAACCCGTGCGCCAACGCATTCTGTTCTCGCCCGAATTCAAGCGGTTCTGCGAACCGTTGTCACCCTGGAGCGCCGCCGGGGTCACCGTGAACCTGCCCGGCGCGGCCGCCGGTGACATTGACAACGACGGCGATCTCGATCTCTGCCTGACCGGGCACGGCAGCGACGGGGGCGCCGCCCTCTGGCTCAACGATGGCACGGGCGCATTCGCAAAGGGTCAAATCCTGCCCCAGAGCGGCATCTGCCCATCCTTGGGCGACGTGGACAACGATGGGGACCTCGACCTCTGGCTCGGCCGCGCCGGGCCTGACCGATATCTCTCCAACGACGGGAAGGGACATCTTCAGGAGGCCGACCTGCCGGGCATGACTCCGAGCGAAGTCGCAACCCATAGCGCCCGTCTGCTCGATATCGACAGTGACGGCGATCTCGACCTGCTGGCGCTCCATCTGGCTAAGGGCTCGATCCCGGCCGGCGCGGCGTCATGCGCCAAGGCAAGCAACCTGTACAACAACAATCGCGACGGCTCCTTCGACGATATCGCCGAGAAACTGGGTCTGGCGTTTGGCTCGGCGCCCATCGCCGCGACAATCTATGACGATTTCGACAACGATCGCGACCTGGACCTGATCGTCTTCCCCCAGGGCGCTCCGGCCATCGGCTGGGTCAACGATCGCGCCTGGCGACACCACCTCCAGGACCCCAAACGTCTGGGGCTGGTGGGACTGGACCACGTACTCGGGGCCACCTCGGGCGACCCGGACGCCGATGGCGACCGAGACCTGCTGGTCTTCACCCGCGACGCCATCCATCTGTATGTCAATATCGGGGGCTTCCGCTTCGAGCGTCACAGCAACTTCACCGAACGATGTGGCCGCACCGGCGCCTCGGGCGGACAGTTCGCCGATATGGACAACGATGGCGACCTCGACATCGTCATCGCCGACAGTCTCCGACGCAACGGGAAGCGCGGCCCGGCCCTGCTGGTCAATGAATGGCCTCGGAATCAGTTCCGCAACGCCCTGGAAGCTGACCCGGGCAACGTGTTCGCCGCCGTGGCCTTCGAGGGATACGCCAGTTGCATCGTTGCCGATTTCACCAACAGCGGATCGTGCGACGTCTTTCTCGCACCAGCCGGCGAGCGACCTTTCCTGGTGAAGAACGCCACCCGAGGCGGCCACTGGATTCAGATGGACCTGCGCGGCACACGGGGCCAGGACGGCAAGTCCCGCTCGAACAACTCGGCGGTCGGCGCACGGGTGGATGTCCGGACAGGGATGATCTCGCAACAGCACGTGGTCGGCCTCCCGTCTGGTCCCGTGGCGTCCCCGCCGCTGCGCGTGCACGCCGGCCTGGGGCGCCAGGCGACGGTGGACTGGCTGCGCGTCACCTGGCCGGACGCCGTGCTGCAGGCGGAGCTTGAACTGCCTGCCGATCAGTTGCTGGAGATCGTGGAGATCCAGCGAAAGGTCTCCTCGTGCCCCCATCTCTTTGCCTGGAACGGCGAGTTCGTCGAATTCATCTCCGACTTCGGCGGCATGGGAGGGCTCGGATACCTGGCCGAACCGGGCATCTACGCTCAGCCCGATTCGACCGAATACGTTCCCGTCCCGAACCTGCAGCCCCGAGAGGGTCAGTACGTCCTGCACGTGATCGAGCCGATCGAGGAGATCGTGTACATGGACGAGGCCAAGCTGATGGCCGTCGACCATCCGGCGGGCACGCGCGTCTATCCAAATGAGATGATGGCGGTCAACACGACGCCGCCGGATTTCGAACTCTTCTGTATCGAGGAGAGCATCGACCCGGTGCGCGCCATCGACCATCGCGGCGTGGATGTCACCGAGGCGATCAAGACGGTGGACCGGGTCTACGCCGGGCCGGTCAAGCCGGACCCGCGCTTCGTCGGCTATGCGGAGGAGCACATCGTGGAACTCGATTTCGGTCGGCGCCTGTCATCACTCCCGGCCGACGCCCGGCTCGTCCTGTTCCTGCACGGATGGGTGCACTATGGCTATTCCTCGACGAACTTCGCCGCCAGCCAGGCGGGGCTGCGTCTGAAAGCGCCCAGCATCTACGCTCAACGCGATGGGCAATGGGTGGAGCTGTTCCATGAGGTCGGCTACCCGGCCGGCGTGCGACACACCATGACGCTGGAAGTCACCGATAAAGTGCGGCCCACCGACCGGCGTCTGCGCATCGTGACCAACATGGAGCTTTACTGGGACCAGATCTTCCTCGCTCCTGTTGGGGCCCAGGCCCCGCTTCAGGTCCGATGGGCCCCGCTGACCGGCGCCGATCTGCGTTTCCTCGGCTACCCGCGGGAGTACTCCCCCGACGGGAAACAGCCCAATCTCTACGACTACAGCCAAGTCGATCGCATGCTGCCCTGGAAAACGATGCAGGGCGCCTACACGCGCTACGGCGACGTCACTTCCCTCCTGCACGAACCGGACGACTGCTACGTCATTATGGGACCGGGCGAGGAAGTGACACTCCATTTCGCAGCCGGCGACCTACCCTCCGTGGCCCCTGGATATCAACGGTCCTTCATCCTAAAGACCGATAGTTACTGTAAGGACATGGACCTATACACGGTTCATCCCGAAACGGTCGAGCCGCTGCCCTACCACGACATGAGCCAGTACCCCTATGGACCCGACGAAGGGTACCCCCGGGACGAGAAACATCAGGAATACCACGAGAAATTCAACACGCGCCGCATCCGCTGAGCCGATCCTAAGGCTACGGCTGAACCCCTTGACCGGAGCAGTGGACAATGACAGGACACCGCGGGTCAACGAAGAGGGCGAAAAAGAGGGGCAAGACCTCGGTCCCCGGCCCCCGGCGCTTGGCGTCCGTATGGAAGAAGCGGACGCTCGTGGTCGTCGTGGTGGCGGTCGTCCTTGTCGTGGGATGGCTCGCCGCCGGGAGGTTCCTCCGCGAGGAACCGCAGCCGGCCCAGGCGCCGATTCCGACCCCGCCGCCGGCGGAGACCAATACGCCGACGCCTCCTCCGGTTCAGCTTAGCCCTGAGGAGAAGACCACCGCCTTGAAGGCCGAGGAACTTCGTCTGGCTCAGCACCTTGTCACCGCGTTCCCCAACAGTGAACAGCCCCTGGTGTTGCTGGGCGATATGTACCGAAGGCGCGGCGCCCTCGATCAGGGAGTGGAAGCCTGGGAGAAAGCGGTCCGGATGAATCCGAAGCGAGGCGACGTCTATGACAGAATCGCCCAGGCCGCCTTCGAGACCGACGGATTCGAAGAAGCCATCGCGCAATGGCGTGAGGGCCTGGAAACCATTCCATCGCTGCGCGGGGCGCACACCAATATTGCTCGCTCGCTCATGCGGTTGGGCCAATACGAGGAGAGCCTCCCCGAACTCCAGGAAGAGGTCAAGCAACACCCCGATATCGTACTGAACTATTTCCTGCTCGGTCGCACCCATCAACACCTGCGAAACTACGAAGAGTCCAAGACGAACTACGAGAAGGCCATCGAGCTCAAGCCCGATCATATGAACGCCTATTACGGCCTGTACAATGTCTGTGCCCGGTTGAAGCAACAGGAAGCGGCCAAGCGCTATCTCGCAGAATTCAAACAGCTACAGAAGCGAGACGAGCAGCAGGTTCGAGAGTTGGACGAAACCACGACCGATCTCGACGTGTACTCCCGGAGCCTGGCGCGGCTTTCTTTCGAAGCCCACGAGCTCTACCGAGCCGCCGGTAACATGGGCAGTGCCGAAGAACTGCTCAAGCAGGCCGTCGCCCTGGACCCGGAGAATACGACTTTCCTCGAGCGATTGGTCATGCTCTTTCGAAGCCGCAATCAGACTTCCGAGGCTCTGGCCTTGTGCCACCGTATCGCAAGAATCGATCCAACCGATGCAACGTGTCAACTCAATATCGGCATCCTGTCGGCGCGAACGGGGCAGTTCGAGACAGCGGAGAAGGCCTTTCGCAAGGCCATTGAGATCTCTCCCGAATACGATGCCGGCTATCAGGAACTCGCCCGGCTCTATCTGCACATGAGGAAGAGCCTTCCCCAAGCGAAAGAACTTGCCCGCCAGGCGGTCGCCCTGAAAGCCAGCGATCAGAACCACTACGTGCTGGGCCTGACCTGCCTGGCCAACGACGACAGGACCAGCGCCCTGGCCCGTTTGAGACAGGCAACCAAGCTCGAACCGAAGAACGCCAAGTACGCCGAGACTTATCACAATATCAGGAAGGAGATGGCGTCGAAGTGATCCGCTGGGGACCCAGGCAAAAAGTCGGCAAGAGGCAACCGTTGGGGACGGTTCTTCTCGCACTGGCTTTCTGCGCTGCCTGTGGAGCGCAGTCGCCCAGCACGATTCGCCTCACGGACGTTACGGGACAAACCGGCATAGCGTTCAAACACCACGACGGATCGAGTGGCAAGTACTACATTGTCGAAACCGTCTGCGCGGGGCTGGCACTCTTCGACTACGACTGCGATGGGGACGTCGACATCTACTTCCTCAACGGGGGGACCCTCAAGGGAGCGAATCCCAAGACACAACCGCGCAATGCCCTCTACCGTAACGACGGAAACTGGAAATTCACCGATGTAACGAAGCAGAGCGGACTGGGAGATCCGGGGCACGCCCTGGGCACAGCCGTCGGCGATTACGACGGGGACGGTGATCCGGACGTGTATGTGACGAACTTCGGGCCCAACGTGTTGTTCCGCAACAATGGGGACGGGACGTTCACCGATGTGACAACCGCCGCCGGCGTGGCGGATGGCCACAAGGTTGGCGCCGGCGCCAACTTTCTCGACATGGACAACGACGGTGACACGGATATCTTCGTCGCCAACGACCAGATGCAGAACTTCCTCTGGCAAAACGACGGCACGGGGCGGTTTGAGGAGATCGGCCTGCTGGCCGGCGTCGGGTACGACATGAACGGCGATGCGATGGGGAGCATGGGCGTCGGCTGCAGCGACTTCAACCACGACGGCCTGATCGATTTCTACGTCACGGCCTACCAGCAGCAGTTTCCCTCCCTCTACAAGAACCTCGGCGACGGCATGTTTGAAGACGCGACCTTCCTGACCGGCGCCGGCGCGGGGACCGTCCACACGGTAACCTGGGGTAACGATTTCGCCGACCTCGACAACGACGGCGACCGCGATATGTTCATCGCCCTGGGCCATCTGGCCGACAATGTCGAGAAGTGGGATCAGCGCAGTTCGTATTTCGCAACCAACCTGGTGTTCATGAACACCGGGAAAGAGAAGTTCGTCAATGTCTCCGACTCGGCTGGCGACGGCATGAAGGTGAAGCTCAGCAGTCGCGGCGTCGGCCTCGATGACCTCGACAACGATGGGGATATCGATATCGTCGTACAGAATTCCCGGCGCGAACCGACGCTGCTGAGAAACGACTCCCCCAAGCAGGGCCATTGGCTCCAGATCAGATTGAAGGGCGTCAAGGCCAACCGTAACGGCGTGGGCGCCCGGGTGACGGTTGTTGCCGGCGACTTGACCGCCATCGATGAAGTCCACAGCGGACGAGGCTATCAGAGCCACTACGGCGCCCGGCTCTATTTCGGCCTGGGTAACCACCAGCGCGTCGACCGCCTCGAAGTCCGCTGGCCGGCGGGCGGCGTCGACGTCTTCAAGAACGTCGCGGCCGATCAACTCGTGACTCTTATCGAAGGCCAGTCGCAGGCTGCCCTTCCCTGATTTCGCACCTCTCTGAGCGGAACACCATGACAAAGCACAGAAAGCCAATGAAGCGAGTAAAGAAGCGTGGCAAACCTCACGCTCTAAGCCCTCCTCCTGCAACCGCCTCCAAGCGAAGGCAATGGTGGGCCATAGGGATCGTGCTGGTTGTCCTCGTGGTCGGGGTGGTTGTCATATGGCAGGCTGGGGACAAGGCCGGACCAACCGCCTCCTCTTCCCAGAGCGCCGCTTCCACCACGCAACGAAATGTCACCGCCATATTGGATTTGCGCATACAGGGGACGCCTCAGAGTGTACCGGAGATCCAAGAGGAAGAACTCGCCTTGGCCGAAGCCCTGACTAGGGACTTCCCCCAGCGCGATGCGCCGTTGGCCCTGCTGGCTAGGGTCCATCAGTATCGCGGCGACATCACCCAGGCCGAAGCCTTGTGGAAGCAGGCGGTCGCGCTCAATCCCAACCGCAGCGACCTGTACGAGAGTATCGGTCAGGCCGCCCAGCGGAAAGACCTACCTGACGAGGCGATCGCCTGGTGGCAAAAGGGCCTGGAGGCCAATCCCCGCGCGCCGGGACTTCGGTGGCAGATTGCCAAGACTCTCATCGGACAGGGACAACTGGACACAGCGCTGGAACTGCTGGAGATCGAACGGACGATCACTCCGACGGCGGCGCGGAACTATTACCTGCTCGGCCAGGTCTACCAGAAACAGCGGGCCTATGAGAAGGCCCAGGCCGCTTACGAGAAGACGATTGAGATTCAGCCGGACTATTACAATGCCTATTACGGCCTGGGCGTGGTCTACACGCGTCTGAAGCAGCCCGAACAGGCCAGGACAGCCATGGGCCATTTTCGACGACTCAAGGCCAGTGCGGACAGCTCGGAAGACCAGCGCATCATGATCGATGAGATCCCACACGCCCGCAGTCGAGCCGCCAAGCTCTATGCGAAAGCCTACAGCTTGTACGATCCCAAGCAGGAGGAACAGGTCTGTCAGAGACTGCTGAAACGGGCCCTGGAACTGGACCCCAACGATGCGCACATATGGGAGAAGCTGGCCGGACATCACTTCCTCAAGGGCCACCACCAGAAAGCCCTGGAGCTGTTTCGCAAGGTCACCGCGTTGGACCCGAGCAACCCGTTGCCTCATATCAATATCGGGAAGCTGTACGCCCTGATGAACCAGCCGGGTCGGGCCAAGAGCACTCTGCAGCAAACCGTCGCTCGCTTCCCGGAATCCGATCTGGCGCATACCGAGTTGGCCCGATTCTATCTCCGCGCCCAGACCGATCTGCCCGAAGCGCGCACTTTGATGCAGAAAGCGACTGCCCTGAATCCCACCGCGGACAATTACTTCCTCCTGACCTGGGCATGCGATGTCAACAGCGATCTGGACGGCGCTCTGGACGCCATTCAGAAAGCGATCGCCTTGGCCCCCCGGAACGGAAAGTATAGGAGCACCTATGAACGCATTCGATCCAAGCGCTAAGACCACGTGGTTGCTGGCCGGCTTGGTCTGGTGCTCGTGCCTGGCCGCCCGCGCTATCGAGCCGATTCGCTTTCTTGATGTCACAGACCAGACCAAGATCGCCTTCAAGCACGATATCGGTTTTTCGGGGAAGTATCACATCGCCGAGACGGTTTGTGCCGGCCTGGCTTCGTTCGACTATGACAATGATGGGGACATCGACCTCTATTTCCTCAACAGCGCTTCTCCCAAGGGAGCACCACAGCGAAACGCGCTCTATCGAAATGATGGCAATTGGCGTTTCACCGACGTCACGAGCGCCGCCGGCGTGGGCGATACGGGATTCGGGTTGGGCGTCGCGGCCGCCGACTACGACAACGATAGTGACCAGGACCTGTACCTCAACAACCACGGTCCCAATGTCCTGTACCGCAACAATGGGGACGGAACCTTCACCGACGTGACCACCGCCGCCGGCGTGGGCAATGGCGACCAGGTGGGCGCCGGGACGAACTTCCTCGACATCGAAGGCGATGGCGATGTGGACCTCTACGTGTCGAATTACGTCCTGTGTCCCGACCTCAAAACGTTTCAGACCACCCGCGCCGGTCACCCCGCCTACCTGGGACCGGCGGCCGCGATCTACAAGAACACACGCGACACGCTGTACCGCAACAATGGCGATGGAACCTTCACGGACATCACCGACCCCTCGGGCGTGGGCGCTCACCAGGGCGCCGGCATGGGGACCATCTGCGGCGACATCGATGACGACCAGGACACCGACATCATCATCGCCAACGACATGACGGGGAACTTCCTCTTCCTCAACGATGGACAGGGCCGGTTTGAGGAATCGGGACTGATCGCTGCGATCGCCTACGATCAGCACGGCGAGGAACAGGGCAGCATGGGAACCGAACTGGGCGACTACGACAGCGACGGTAAACTGGATCTCTACGTCACCGCCTATCAGGATCAATGGGGACCGTTCTACCGCAACCTTGGGGATGGATTCTTCGAGGACGTCACCATGGAGACCGGCGCCGGGGCCGGGACGGTAGCGAGCGTCACCTGGGGCAGCGGCTTGGTCGACTTCGATCAGGATGGGTATCGCGATCTCTTCGTCGCCTGTGGGCACCTCCAGCCCAACGTCGAGTCCTACGACGACCGGACGACGTACAATCAATTCAACAAGCTCTATCGCAACGATGGAAAGGGCAAGCTCGTCGACGTCTCTCAGCAGAGTGGGCCTGGGATGCTGGTCAAGCGCAGCAGTCGCGGGGCCGCCTTTGAGGATTTCGATAATGACGGCGACGTGGACATCGCCATCCTCAATTCAGGCCAAGAGCCAACCCTCCTCAAGAACGACTCGCCCCAACAGGGCCACTGGCTGCAGATCCGACTGCGCGGAACCAAGACCAACCGGGACGGTGTGGGCGCACGGGTCAAGGTTGTCGCCGGGGACTTGACCCTGATCGATGAAGTCCACAGTGGACGCGGCTACCAGAGTCACCACGGAAGCCGGCTCTATTTCGGCCTGGGCGATCACGAACGCATCGATCGGATCGAAGTGCGCTGGATAGGGGGCGGAACCGAGGTTTTCAAGGACATCAGGGCCGATCAGCTTGTGCCCCTCGTCGAAGGCCAATCTGAAACGAGCGTTCAGTGACCTGACGGCGCACCGGCGGCGGTCATCGGCTGTATGCGCTTGTCTTTCACTGTCCCGAGTTGCACAGATCGGATATTCGAGCCCACGGCATTCCAGCGAATCTGACCCGCAACGCCCTGCCAGGGAGCGCTCTCCCGGACGACATCTCGTATGCGAGTCCGATCCAGCCCAGCCTTGCGGATCGCGCTTATCAGCAGGCTCAGCGCGTCATACATGCGCGCCGCCGCGTAGTCCGGTTGGCGGCCAAACCGCTCGGCAAAGTCCTTCGCAAAAGCGTGAAATCTCAGGGACATAACCAGAGGGTGTGGAAACACAACCCCCTCAGCCGCGGCGCCGGCCTGTTGGAGGAAGGCCCGTCGTCCCATCCTGGGTCCGCCAAAGATCGCGCCGGCGTATCCTCTCTGGCGCAGTTCTCGCAGCAAACGGGCGCTGCCCCGAGCATCGGCAATCACGACCACCGCCTGCGGCCCAACCTGCAACACACGTTCCACGACGGTGGAAACATCCGGCTGTCTTACGTCGCACTCGAAATGAAACGCCGGGGTGACCTCGCAGACCTTGAACGCCTTGAGCAGTTCGACGCCAAACACATGGGAGTCATGGTCCACGGCTGAGACGACCACAAAGGACTGCTTACGGAACCTCGCAGCGACCGCCTTCGCCAGAGCCCCGGCCTGAATGTCATCCAACGGCACACAGGAGAACATCCAGGGGACGCCGGCCATGTTCACCGACTTGTCCGTCGCCACCGGACTCATCAAGACCAGTCGGGCCTTGGCCACTACCTGCTCGGCCAGATGGGTCGAGGCGCCGTCGATCCCGCCCACAATGGCCCAGACCTTCTGCACGTACGCCATGCGCGCCACGTCCGCAATGCCTGAGCCCCAGGGATTCTCCGACCAACTCGTCACCAGCCGAAATGGAATGCCATCGCACCCCCCTTTCTTGTTGGCTTCGTCGATGGCCATCGAGGCGCCGCACCACAGGTCTCCGGCGTCTGGGTGGGTGGGCGACGCGGGCCCGAAGTAACCGATGAGAACCTCCGAAACCTCAGGAGCACGCTGTCCCGCATCGGGGGTGTCGAGCGCAATGGTGCGCCCCGCCGTCACCACAGTGACGAGCAACACAGCGGCAATGACATTGCGAAAACGGAGCATGCCCAACTCAACTGCGCCCGGCGTCTGAAGCGGGCTCCTCGATCGCCGAGACATCGACTAGATCCCGCGCCGGAACGTAGTCGCGCGGTATGTCCAAATCCTCGCGCGAGTGATAGGTCCACTGCCCATCGCGGCGTTCGACCAGGAAGACATCCCCTACGTTGTCGAGCGCAGCGCTGAGCGTGATATCACCAGTGACGCCCTCCCAGGGCTGGCCCCGATGGGCGAGGACGTCACGAATCTTGGCCCGGTTCAAACCGGCCACCTGGACCGCCCAGATCAGCATGTTCATCCCGTCGTAGGCATGCGCCGCATACGTCTCGGCCTCCTCGCCGAAGCGTTTGGCGAAACGCTCGCGAAAGGCGGTGTGCGTCGGGTCTTCGCGCGTCGGGTCCCAGGGAGAAGTACAGATCACGCCTTCAGCGTTGGTCCCGGCCAGTTTGAGAAACTCGTCCGAAAGGCAACGGTCGCAGGCGAAATACGGATGCGCCATCCCCATCTCTCTCATCTGATTGAGGATCAGGGCGCCTTCCGGGGCGTCGCCCCAGTGAACAATGGCCTGGACGTTGGCCTCTTTGAGTCGCTCCAGTTGCAGAGAGAAATCGTCGATGCCGAGATTGTAGGCCATTTCCAGAATGATGGGCCGCCCGAGACGACGACTGCCATCGCGAATCTCGCGAACCCCGAATCGGCCGTACCGATTGCTCGACCGCATGATCCCGACCCGCTCGAACCCAAGCTTGCGATAGAGATAGTCGACCAGCAGATACCCCTGCTGTCGGTCGTCGCTGATACAACGGAAAACCCACGGAATGTTGGTCTCGATGAACGTCGGGTCGGTATCTCCCGAGTTCATCATGGCGACCTCCGCCTTCAGAGCCACGCGGATCGCGATGTGGCTGTTGGCTCCGTCGATGGTCCCCAGAATGGCCCAGACCTTGTCCTTGTAGGCCATCTTGATGATCTCGTTACCCGAGGCGCCCCAGAGTCCGTTGTCGTTGCTGACGACCAGTTCAAAGGGGATGTTCCGCTTGTGGTACCCCCCTTGAGCATTGGCCTCCTCGATCGCCAGACGTGAACCTTGCAGCATCTTGATCCCGAGAGGCTCTTCATGACTCTTGCCACCGGTCGCCACCGAAACCGTCGACATGATGGGCCCGATGAAACCGATCTTGACGGTATTGACATCTTCCGGCTCGGGGATCGCCCGCCCGGGTCCGGTGTACTCCATCTGCGTCAGGAAATGTTCCTTGTACGGCTCGACGTGACGAAAGGGCTTGACGTCGTGCGTCGTCTCGGCATACTTGGCGTCCTCCCTCAGGGCCAGGTCGGGCACCTCGTAGGCATTGACGGCGTTGATCTTCTCGACCACCTCAGTCGTGTGCGCATCGATCTCCACCGGAGTCGGGCTGTCCGTACGCCGAGCTTGCTCAGGCCCGCTGCACGAAGCCAGACATACCGCAACAATCACACTGCACAGAACGATCAAACGTTTCATAGCAAACCTCCTCGCCACCGGAGCATCCGAACGACACTCCGGCGCTATCATTTCTATACGTTTATTCTTTGGACGCTGCCGGCGTATGCCCGGGGCGCTCCTTCAGACCCGCATAGTATCCGGCGCCCTTGCCCCAGGCCAATCCCTTGGATGTCCCGACCCAAACGTCGTCGCCATCGAACTCCACCCAGAGGGCGTAGTTGTGCGGAATCCCGCGCGGGCTACGGACCGTCTCCAGCGTCTCCTTGTTGCGACTGACCACAGCAACACCCTCGTGCGTGTTGGGATCCATTGTATAGGTAATCCACGTATCGGTCGAGAAATCCGTTACGACGCCGACCCCTTTATCCGTGGCATACCAAGCTTCTTCGGCACTGCGGCCTTTGACGGCATTGCCAAAATCGCTCGGCAGACCCGTTTCATGGGCATAATAGCCCCGCCAGTAGCGCCCATCGTAGCGACACATGCCGAAATACGAACTGACCCACAGAATGCTGTCCACGTAGCTGACACCCGTCGTAATAACGTGAACTACGCCGTCATCGCGATACAAATCAATCTCCATCTCACCGTCCGGATCGAGATAGTCCTTCCAGTTCTCGGTGGCAATGTCGAACTCCAGAACGCCACTGCCCCAAATCCCGAAATACACCTTGCCATCATCATAGCTAACGCCGTAATTCCAGATCTCTTCCATCGGAGCGTTCTTCTCGGTGTAGATCGTCCACTCGCCGGTGATGGTATTGTAGCGGCTCGCCCCGGCGGTCGTCGCGGCCCAGATATTGTCGTGCTCGACCGCTACGCCGTAAACGACATCGTTGACCAGGCCGCTATTGAGCTGATGCCAATGGTCAAATCGTCCTCCGCTGAAACGGGCCAGCCCGCCCCCGAACAGGCCCAGCCAGAGTTCCCCCGTCTTCGGGTTCATATCCAGCGCCGAGACCACCCGCCAGGGAAGCCCGTCGGCTTCTTTCCAGCTCTCCACCTTGCCCGTGCCCTTGTCGATACAGGCCAAACCGTTTTCGGTGCCGACCCAGACCTTTGCCCCGTCGGCCTCCACCGCAAAGACATGGTCGTTCGGCAGGCCGTCCTTGACAGTGAAGTGCTTCCAATCGGTATAGACATATGGCAAGCGCGCCGCATCCGCCGCGGAGGCGAAACCAATCAGCAGCGCCAGGGCGACCAGTCCTTTGAACATCCACGGGTGAACCATAAACACCTCGTTCTCTTTGAAGCCATCTACAACGTCTTGATGTACTCGATCAGATCGTTGAGTTGGTCTTTGGTCATGTCGTTGGTGACCCCGTGTCGATCGTCCGGGTTGTACACCGTCCAGATCTCCTCCAACGTCTCGGCAATACCGTTGTGCAGATAGGGCGACGAATCGTAGATATTGCTCAAATGAGGCGTATCGAAGTCCGATTCGCGGTCCCATTGCAGTTTCGTGCCGATGTCGTGACGCTGTCGATCGGTATAGAGCGGCGGCGCATGGCACGTGACACATCGATTGCCCTTGGGAATCATGCGTCCGTCGTTAGTCATCGTCCGCTCGAACATGGCCTTGCCCCGGCGCTGCGCGTCGGTCAATTCGGCGCCGAGGGGACGATAGCGGTTCGGAGGACGCGGGATCGTGCAGATGTAGTTGTCCAGCGCCGAAAGCTGCTCGTCTGTGAACGGTTGAATCCGCGTAAAGAACACGGCCAGTCGTGGGCCGCATTGCCGCTGCAGGCTGGGATTGGTCCCTTCCCACTTGAACGGGGCGGTGTCGAGAATCCCCCGCAACGTACGGTTGTCGACGGGGCTGATCCCGATGCCGTCCGGTTCGATGTCATAGGTCAAGCCGTCGACGTGTCCGTCAGGGTGGCACGAATGACATGAGAATTGTCGATGGAAGGTGATGTTGGCGCTATGGAAGACCCGTTCGCCGTAGCGTATCTTGGTGATCTCCTTGGGGCCACCCAGATCGACACGACCGACCGCTTCCATCCGCTCCAAATCGATCACCGTCAGCGAATCGTCCAGGGCGTTGGCCACGAAGGCACTCTTGCCGTCCGGCGTCACCACAATGCCGCGCGGACTGTATTCGACAGGAATATGCTTGACGACGAACTCGGTCGGCTTGCCCAGGTGGTTCGGAAAAACGTGTTCGCGATCATGGGGCGAGGCCGCCTCCAGCATCTCCGTCAGTTTCTTCAGATCGATCACCGCGACACGGTTGGACCCGGAACTGGTCGCCAGGGCCCAGCGCCCGTCCGGCGTGATAGCCACATCGGCCGGGTCGGGAAACGACATGCCCGGCTCATCGAGCAGGACCTGGTCGACACGCCCGTCCTTCCAGATGATCCCGAGACCGTTCGTAATGGTCCAGCCCTGGAGTAGCCGCGTCATCGGGACAAGATTCTTTGTCCGGTTCAGAGTGATCATCGCAAACTTCCCGCTGGGATGCCACTCAACACCCTGCATGAGGTTGGCCGCAGGGACCACCCGACGATCCTCCACGACGTTGCGTTCGGCGTCGATGATGGTCACCTCCGAGATGGAGGGGGTCCGGAAAGGCACGAAGCGAGACAGATTGTTCGTGACATAGATCTCCGACCCGTCCGGGGCCAAAGACAGCGACCAGGGGCTTCGACTGGCGGTCAATCGCTTGACCTCCTTCAGCGTCGCCAGTTTGATGATGGAGATGCTGTCGGAGGAGGTATTCAGCACATACAGATACGTACCGGATGGATCGACCAGGACCCCATGAGGTTCGTCGCCAACCGGGATCGTCCTGATTTCCTTGCGCGAAACTGTATCGACGACCGAGACCGTATCGTCCAAGCGGTTACTCACGTACGCCCTCTGACCGTCCGGACTGAAAGCCACATCCGTCGGGTGCCGCCCCACCTTAATCTCTGCGATCTTCCGGCGTGTCTCCAACTCGACAACGACCACGGTATGCGACGCCTCACAAGCCACGTACAGTTCCTTGCCTCCCGGAACGATCGCCAGATTCAGGGGCGTTTTGTACTGCGGCGCTTCGGCGGCCTGCACGATCTTCGTCGGATGGGCAATTCGAGCGAGGGCTTTCTCGAAGTCGAACGGCTTATCGTGCGCGTTCTCGTGACAGCGCAGGCAGGTCTGTTCGGTCACCTCTTTGAGCCCGGCGGCCCGCGCGGCGCGCGGATCGGTCATGCGCGCCTCTTCGGCGTAGGCGCTGCCGGCGCCGTGACAGGTCTCGCACCCGACCCCTTCATAGACCGAATAGGAGTCGTGTTGCCCCCCGGCCGGGTCGTGATGCGCCGTCGTGTGACACTTCAGACAGGCTTCGCTTCTCTGCGGCGTTTCACGGAGACCCTTCTTCTTGGCAATGGCGTAGGCCTTCTCGGTCACCAGGACGGCGAACGCGCGACTGTGCCCACTCATGCGCCACTGGCTGAACTGGTATCCCATGGCCGGGCCCTTGTGGCAGGTCGCGCACTTGAAGACGCCGATATGGGCCGGCTGGTTTCCCTGTGAAGCGCCGGCCGGCAAGGCGACCGGCTCGCTGTATTTCCAGTCCTTGGGCGTCGGGTGGGCGATCCTCCCGAGCCCCTTGAGAATATCCAGCGTGGGCAGGTCGTGCACCGCAACGTGCGAGCCCTTGACCTGGTGACACACCATGCAGTCTTGCGTGGTCGGCATGTTCAGGCCGGCGGCCATCGCCTTCTCGCGGTCGCGCATGACCGATTCGGTCATGTACTCACTGCCCGGACCATGGCAATGCTCGCACTGGACCCCGTCTTCCACGAAGAAGGTGTCGTCCTTTTCCCAATCCTCGGCGTGCGCGCCCGTCGCGTGACACCCGAGACACATCGTGCTTTCCTGAGGTTCCTGGGGAATGCCACTCAGCTGCGCGATCGCCTTGGCTCCCGACTGGGCCAGGACGGCATAAGCGCGGGCGTGCTTGGACTGCTGCCAGACGCTGCACTGATGGCCCATCCCCTTCCCATCGTGACAGGCGGCGCAGGCTTTGACGCCGACGTAGACGGGGTGTCTCTGGGCCGATTCATAGGCCTGGAGGTCAGGATTGACTATGCAGACAATCGATAGGATGAAAACAGAAAAACGGAACATCCTCTCACGACTCCTTTGATTCGGATGGCTTGATAACCGTCAGCACCTGATTGGACTGAACGTCTGTCAACGTCGTAGTGGTCCCGTCCGGCCAACGAACTTCCACACGGTCGATTTTGGGGGCTTTCCCCAGACCGAAATGGCAACGTGGATCGGCCTGCGACAGATACCCTCGGACCGGGATCGCGTCCTGGACCTGAACGAGCGAACCGCTCTTGACGGTCACACGCGCCCCGTAGGCATGGATCTTGCCGCCGGGCAGCCGGACATCCACCATGAGCCAGCGGTTCTTATTGCCGCCGTCATTGCGTAACAGCCGAGGACTGGCGTTGAGATTTGCTACCAGCAGGTCGATGTCACCGTCATTGTCATAGTCTCCGTAGGTGGCGCCGCGCCCGACGTATTTCTCGCGGAAATAGGGACCGGACTGGATCGCGACGTCCACGAACTTGCCCGTCCCATCGTTGCGCATCAGCACATCCTCTTCGGTGTACTCATGATGGGCGTTGCCGTTGCCGACGAAGACATCGAGGTAGCCGTCCCCATCGTAGTCGAAGAGAATGCCTCCCCATCCTGTGTACTGGCCGCACACGACGGCCAGATTGCTCTGGGCCGTGCGGTCTTCGAAAAAATCCTGGCGGTTCATCAGCAAGCAGCCATACCCCATATCGGGGACGTAGATATCGATCCAGCCGTCCCGATCCACATCGCCAACCGCCGGGCCCATGGACGAGACGCCTTGCCCCCCTTCGCCGAAAGCCAGGCCCATTTCGAGCCCTTCGTTCACGAATTTGCCCTGGCCCTGGTTGCGGAAGTAGTAGTTCTCCATGCCGTCGTTGGGAATGTACAGATCCAGGAGACCGTCGTTGTCCAGGTCCGTCACGGTAGCGCTCATCGCCCGACCGTTCGGCTGGAACAGGCCGGCGTCTTTGGTGACATCAGTGAAGGTCCCGTCGCCATTGTTGCGATACAGCACATCGGGCTGGCCGCTGTAGCTGAGAGGGCCGGGATACCCGGACGCAGCGTAAAACGAACGGAACTTGCCACTGTCGTACTTCAGATAGTTCGCAACGTAGACGTCCAAGTCCCCATCGCCATCGTAGTCGAACCAGGGCGCCGAAAGGCTCCAGCGCGGATCGGCCAAGCCCGAGACCTTCGAGATGTCGGTGAAGGTCCCGTCGCCATTGTTGCGATAGAAGACATTGTCGCCGTAATTGAGCACGTAGAGGTCCAGATCGCCATCGGCATCGAAATCCGCCGCCGAGCAGCCGAATCCAAAGCCTTTATCACCGACTTGCGCCGTTTTCGTAACATCGACAAAGGTCCCGTCGCCCTTATTGCGGTACAACGTGTTGGCGATCTTGCCTCGGAACTGGCGTCCCCGGTTATCGCTCACATCGCGGAGCCAGCAACCGTTGGGCAGATAGAGGTCCAGCCACCCGTCGCTGTCGTAGTCGAAGAACATCGCGCCGGCGCCGGTCCCTTCCACAATGTTGCTTAGATCGAGATCGCCGTAGCTGTGCTTCACCTGAATGCCGGCCTGCTGTGTCACATCGGTGAACGTCGGCAACTCCTGCGCCGCCGCCACGCTCAGCACGCACGGAATCAGCATGAGAATTCGGATCAGTTGAGGTACGCTCACGCCTATTGTCCTCCACCGCTATGATCTGGGTTTGACACCGCGACGGCGGGAATGCCGTCCCAGAGTGCCCCCATATCGATCCATTCTACAAACGTGCGTTTTTCGTCCTCGGTCAGCGCCGGCGCACCGTCCGGCGGCATCTTCATCGGCATCACGGCGTCCCCGGCTCGATCCCAGGGCCGTGACGTATTGCGTCCATAGAGATACCATATCAAAGGACTCGTGCGCGCCTTACCAGGATGAACGTACCGCCCGCGCTGCGGCTCGTCTCCGGCCGCTAGAAGAATCTCGTAGGCGCCCTTGGGCCGCGTGATGCCATCGAGAGGCAACTCGTCACCCGCACCGTGACATTGAATGCACTTAGCTGCAATAATGGGCATCACATCGCGACGGAAATCGACGGTCCGTCGCTGCTGGGCCTCCAACGTCAGCTTGGTGGACGGACGTTTGACCGCATCGACCACAATATTCTCCGGCGTCAGTTCGGGGTCCTCGTGACACCCGATACACCCCTGGCGTGCATAATCCTTGGCCCAGATCCAGCCACAACTGCGCAGGGCCATGCCATCGGCGTCGAGGATCTGCAATTCGATCGCCGTGTTGGCCGGGATTTCAACATTGAACGACCCGTCCTTCTCGACGGGGACATCACCAAGGATTCTCCTCTGCGCCAGTGACGAGGGATTGCTGTCCTCTGCTTGCAGGGGGATGCCTTCCAGCACGCGCAGGCGCTGGATCGAGCCGGCGGGCAGCCAGGACGGTTTCAGATCGGACGTGTAGGCGTTCAGACAGAACAGCTTGCCCGTCCGCGCCGACGCTTCGTGATGCTCCGGGACGGCGGTCGCCCGCCCATCGGGCTCGGGACGCGCGCAGATCACCTTCGCCTGAATGTCATGCCACTGAGGATCGTCGAACACAAGCTCCATCTGTCCTCGATCGGGGTCCAGAACGTAGATGCCGTGCGTGTCGCCACCGCTACTCGATCGTCGCGAGACGAGGATTCCGCCATCGGGCAGAGGAGACGGGGAGTGAAACAGCCCCTGATCGCTGTCCGTCACCGGTCGATAGGAGTGCAGAGGTCGTCGCAGAGTCACCGAGCCCAGGCTGCCGGCGCCGTCCCAACCGACGGTGTCGGCCTCGACGAATACGACCAGGCCCCGCGTGGTGACACAGGGCATCTGCTGGATTCGTTTGCCTTGTCCCGTCGTGAATCCGGCGTAGTCGGAGCCATCGATATTGACACCGAACAGTCCGATGCGGCCAGCTCGCCCATGATCCAGCCGCGCTCGTTGCCAACTCGCGAAGATCAGACGACCGTCCGGCAGAATGCAGGGGTCTAGATCGCTGGACAGATTGAACGTGAGCCGGCGCACCGCCGTGCCGTCGAGCTTGCAGGAATACAGGCTGGTCGCGCGGGAACCGCCGTACTCGTTACGCGCACCATCGCTCGCAACGAACGTAATGTGATGCTCAGGAACGGAAGGCACCCCAACCGGCTTGAGCGTATACAACGAGGACTGGTAGTCCGGACTGCGGCAATCGCCCATCTCCCGCGTTATCTGACGCACATCGGAGCCGTCGACAGCCATCTCGTAGATATTCCACGCATCGTCAGGGGCTTTCTTTCCCGCGAAGAGTAGGCGTGCCCCGTCGAAAGAGACCACCGGGTCACTGGCGCTGTGGAACCCCTCAGTGAGAACCTTCGTCGATCCGTTCGCAGCGAGAAGAACAAGCCGCGCGCCGGTCCCGTAGTTGGCGCGCAAGGTGCCCTCAGCCCGTGCGGTCTGCTCGTCGGCGTCTCGGTCCGTGGGAAGCTGGGTCAGCACAATAGGATGGGCCGCCGAGGAGGCGCTCGTCTCGTTTGATGGGCCTGCGGCGACCCGGACGTGCGCGAGTCCACCACCCGGCGTCAGTAGCACCAGGCAAAAGAATGCCCGCGCCAAAAAACCGAGGCGCAGACGTCTGGAAATACTCCGAGACTCCGTCGGCGAATTCATATCCCTATGTGACTCGGTGCAACAGGCACTGCGAGAAGTTGCCGCATCTTCCATCGCTTTCCGCCAAACGAAGGATCCGCGCCATCGCCTCAGAGACCGACGAAGGCTCGAATCAGTTGTGTCGATCATACGGACTCAGGCTGCAGAGCCCCCCTGTGCTCATGGGGGAGAATGCAGGAGGTTTATCGGCCCCCGGCAAGCCTGCGCCCATCAATGTTCTTGGATCGCATTTCGGCCGGAACCTGTCCCATGAAGACTTACCGAAACACGTTTGCGGACACTTGCCCATGGCGTGTCCCTTCACGATTCGTCGTGGCTTCGCCACGCTATTATCATTCTAGTAATTACGTCCATTCGACGCAATAACTTGAAAAAAGGTCGCGACGCGATCGGCCGCCGCAAGGCGGTCCGGTAGGACGGCGACGATCCTCTCAGAGAGACTCGATGCCGAACTTGCCACCGTTCAGAACTTTTTTCTCGGAAAAAGCCTAGTATCACCCCTGGTAGAGCCGACAATGATATCGGGACGGCCGATGTCCCGGAACAAGGACAGCCTGGAACAGAGCGAAGGCCGTCTCGCGTCATAGGTGCACAGCTTGCATGAGCACGGTCATCTTGATAGGATGAGATCAGCAGGGCCGATAAGTGGCGGGGTTGGGCAGTGGACTGATCTTCTTCGGACTGAACTTGTGATGAGAACAAGCCAACACAGTCTCCAACGAACGACAACAACGAGCCGAGGCTTGCGTGAATCGATCGCCAGGCTTGCGGAGTTATGGCATTGGGCGATTCTAGGGGCGATGGTCTTGATCGCCGGACCGGCCGGCGCCCAGGTCGAGGCCCCGGTGGCCCCGCCGCGAGTCGCCCCGGAGGAAGTGGCCGCCCTGAAAGCAGAGGAACTGGGCGTCGTCCGGACGCTGGCCCGGGACTTCCCCAAGAGCATTGAGCCCGTCATCCTGATGGGTCGCGTCCAGCATAGGCACGGTAATGCAACTGAGGCGATGACGCTCTGGGAAAAAGTCCTCAAGCATGACCCAAACCGCCCCAAGGTTCACGAAGACATGGGCTGGTTCGCGATGGGGAAAGGGCAATACGAACAGGCCATCGGACACTGGCGCAAAGTCCTGGAGATCAATCCCCAGACGCCCAGCATTCACAGCGGCATCGCACGGGCCCTGATGGGCTTGAATCGACATGCCGAAGCCATTGAGGCCCTCCGGAAAGAGATCGAGATCTCCCCCCAGTCAAGCTTCAGTTGGTTCCTTCTGGGACAGGAACACCTGCAACAAAAGGACTATGAGAAAGCCAAGGCCAGTTATGAGAAGGCGATCGCGCTGGAGCCCGAGTTGACGAACGCCTACTATGGGCTGTTCACCGTGTGCGCCCGCCTGGGACAGCGCGGCGAGGCCAAGCGGCACATGGCGACGTTCAAGAAGCTCAAAGCCGCCGACATGGAAGTGCTCAAGGATCGCAACGACGCCTTCAACGATCTGATCCATATGCGCCGAGACGCGGCCGAGACGCTGATGCTGGCCGGACAGGCGTATCAAGCCGGGGGGAACCTGAACCGAGCCGAAAAGCTGATGCATCGCGCCGCCGGCCTCGATCCGCAGAACGCGATCTATCACCTGCACAGCGCCGCGATATCCATGCAAATCGGGCATCTGGGAAAAGCGGAAAAAGCGTTTGGAGAAGTGATCCGACTCGCTCCACAGAACGCGCGGGGGTACAGTGGTTTAGCCCATCTGTACCTGCATGCCGGTCAAAAGCTCCCCCAGGCGAAACAACTGGCGCAGAAGGCCGTGGCGCTGGAGCCCAACGCGTTCCACTATTACGTCCTCAGTTGGGCCTGCGGCCGGAATGGCGACCAAGCCGGCGCGGCGGCCGCTATCGGACGGGCCGTAAAACTGGAGCCCGGTAATGCGAGATACCGGCGCGTCGCAGAACTCCTGGAGAAGAGAAACTGATATGACCTTACGGGCCGTGTCACACAGATATGGTGCGGCTGTGAGCCGGTGCATCCCTATGTGGATCGCACTACTGACAGTCTTCGCCCCGGCGCCGACCCGCGCGGGGACCGTGCTGCGCGATATCACAAACGAGACGGGAATCACCTTCGTCCATACCGACGGCAGTTCGGGCCAGCGCTATATCATGGAAACCGTCAGCGCCGGATTGGCGCTGTTCGACTACGACAACGACGGAGACACTGACATCTACTTCCTCAACGGCGCGCCGCTCAAGGGGACACCCTGCAAAGATGCGCCGAAGAACGCCCTCTACCGGAACGACGGCCGGTGGAAGTTCACCGATGTCACTGACGGCGCTCGCGTCGGCGACACCGGCTACGGCCTGGGCGTGGCGGTTGGCGATTACGACAACGATGGCGATGCGGATATTTACCTGAACAACTACGGCCCGAACGTCCTGTATCGCAACGACGGGAACGGCGCCTTTACCGATGTCACGCAAAAAGCTGGCGTTGACAACGGGGACAAGGTTGGCGCCGGCACCTGCTTCCTGGACATGGACGGGGACGGCGACCTGGACCTGTACGTGTCCAACTACCTCGATTTCGCCTACGACAAGCATGTCCTGACGGCCAGCAAAGGCCATCCCGTCTACGCCAATCCGCGATTCTATCCACCGTTGCCCGACACCGTCTACCGCAACAACGGCGACGGCAGCTTCACAGACGTCAGCGGCGAATCGGGGGTCGGCGCCCACGCCGGCTGGGGCATGGGCATCGTCTGTGGCGATTACGACAACGACGGGGACACCGACGTCTTCATCGGCAACGACGTCGCGGAGAACTTCCTCTTTCAGAACGATGGATCGGGGGTGTTCGAGGAAGTTGGACTCATGACCGGCACCGCCTACGACCTGCACGGTGACGAGCAAGGCAGCATGGGGGTCGACTGCGGCGACTACAACAACGACGGATTGCTGGATTTCTTCGTCACGTCCTATCAGGAACAACTCGCGACGCTCTACAAGAACCTGGGAGACGACAGCTTCGAGGACGTGACGCTCCAGACCGGAGCCGGCACCGGGACCCTCCCCAACGTGACGTGGGGCAACAGCTTCGTGGACCTGGACAACGATGGCGATCGCGACATCTTCATCGCTTGCGGTCACCTGCAGGACAACGTCGAGAAGTACGACGGCACCACCACCTACTTCGAGAAGAACATCCTCATGAACAACGACGGGGCGGGGAAATTCACCGACGTCACAGAAGCCAGCGGCGATGGACTGGCCGTCAAGCGGAGCAGTCGCGGCGCCGGTTTCGGCGATCTGGACAACGATGGCGACATCGACGTCGTCATTCTGAATTCCCGCCGCGAGCCCACCCTGCTCAGGAACGACTCACCCGACCAGGGACACTGGCTCCAGGTTCGTCTGCGCGGAACGAAGACCAACCGAGACGGCGTTGGCGCCCATGTCATCGTCAGGAGCGGCGACCTGACCCTCCTCGACGAAGTCCACAGCGGTCGCAGCTACCAGAGCCATTACGGCACGCGTCTGCACTTCGGACTGGGAAGGCGCGACAAAATCGATCGCGTCGAGGTCCGCTGGATCGGCGGCGGTGTCGACATCTTCGAAAATGTCAAAGTCGACCAGCACATCACCCTGACCGAAAGCGACGCAAAACCCCACGCCCGGTAACGAGTCCCCCTCCTGGCCCGGGCAGCATCCGACGATCACCGCCGCCTCTCTCTAACTGAAGACCACAGGGCGACGCCGGGATAATCCTGTCATTCCCGGCAGAGCGGGATTATAGTGATCTTTGGACGGTAATCATGACTTGATCCACAGGGGAACAGAATGTCCAAGCTAATCATCGTGTCCAATCGTCTGCCGGTGACCGTATCCAGAGCCGGCGGCAAAATCTCCCTTCGACCCAGCGTCGGCGGCGTCGCCACCGGCATGTCGTCACTCTCAGAGCCCAAGCAGAGACTCTGGTTCGGATGGCCCGGCCTCGCCAACGACAAGCTCACGGTGGAGAATCAACAAGCCGTGCGCCATGATCTGCAAGAACTGGGTTGTCACCCCGTCTTCCTCAGCGCCAAGGACATTCGCGGATTCTACTCCGGCTTTTCTAACAAGACCATCTGGCCCCTGTTTCATTACTTCGTGCAGCACGCTATCTTCAAAGAGGAACTCTGGGAAAGCTACAAGAGAGTCAACGAGATCTTTTGCCGGGAGATCGCGCCACATATCAACAAGGGAGACATCCTCTGGATCCATGACTATCAGCTCATGCTCCTGCCCGGGATGATTCGGCAGATTGCGCCGGAAACTCAGATCGGTTTCTTTCTGCACATCCCCTTTCCCTCGTTCGAACTGATCCGGCTCATTCCCTGGCGCGAGCAAATTCTCGAAGGCCTGTTGGGCGCCGATCTGCTCGGATTCCATGAATACGATTACGTACGCCATTTCTTGAGCAGCGCCTACCGTATCGCCGGCTATGAGCATCAGCTTAGCGAGTTGCACGTCCGAGACCGCCTCGTTCGGGTAGACGCCTTTCCCATGGGCATTGATTACGACAAGTATGCCCGCAGCGCGCAGCAGCCCGGCGTCCGGCGGGAAATCGAGCGCATTCAGACGAACCGCAACGTTCGCCTGATCATCTCCGTCGACCGCCTGGACTACACCAAGGGAATACTTGCAAGGCTGGAGGCCTATGACTGGTTCCTGACCAAGAATCCCAAATATCGCGGCAAAGTCTCTCTCGTGGTCATCGCCGTTCCCTCGCGTACCAAGGTGGATCAGTACAATGACCTTCGCGACCAGATCGAACAGCTCGTTGGCCGGATCAATGGAACCTATGGAACGCTGGAGTGGACCCCGATTTCATATATGTATCGCAGTCTGCCTTTCGAAGAACTGGCCGCCCTCTACAACGCCGCGGACGCGGCCCTGATCACGCCTCTGCGCGATGGCATGAATCTGGTCGCCAAGGAGTTTGTGGCCTGTCAGCAGGAGAAGGCGCACCAGGGCATCCTAATCCTCAGTGAAATGGCGGGGGCCGCCAGCGAACTTTGCGAGGCCATTATAGTAAACCCACACAACAAGGATCGCCTGGTCGGGGCGATGAAAGAGGCACTGGAAATGCCGCAGGACGAGCGGCGCCGGCGCAACTTGATGATGCAATCGCGCGTCTCCCGCTACACTGTGGCGCGCTGGGCCCATGACTTCATTCACAATCTCAACGAGATCAAGATACAACAGGAGGATCTGCTCACCACCAGGATCTCGACCGCCAGACAGGAAGAGATCGAGAAACAGTACCAGTCCGCCGGGCGTCGTCTCTTTCTGCTCGACTACGATGGGACGCTGGTCCCGTTCGTCAAGCGGCCTGAAGACGCGCACCCCGACGCTCAGATCCGCAAGATCCTGGAAACCTTGGCGACCGACACCAAGAATGAAGTGGTCGTCATCAGTGGGAGAGACAAGAACACGCTCGGCGCCTGGTTGGGAGACCTGCCCGTGAATCTGATTGCCGAACACGGCGCCTTCTTCCGCACACAAGGCCAGATGTGGGAAGAACCCGTTCCTATCGAAACCGATTGGAAGCGAATCATCCGTCCCATCCTGGAACTGACCGTAGACCGCACGCCCGGCTCGTTGCTGGAAGAAAAGGACTATTCCCTGGTTTGGCATTGCCGCAAGAGCGAGCCCGATTTGGCGAAGTTGAGGACGCAGGAACTCAACGACGCCCTGACCAGCTTGACGGCAAATTTGAATATTGGGGTGTTCGAGGGCAGCAAAATTGTCGAGATAAAGAACATCAATGTCAATAAAGGAGAAGCCGCACGCATGTGGTTGGCAAAACAGGATTGGTCGTTTGTGTTCTGCGCGGGCGATGATTACACGGATGAGGACATGTTCGCGGTGCTGCCGGAACATGCGATATCCTGTAAAATTGGGGGGGGCTCTTCCAAAGCCCGATTCAGATTGAATTCACCCCAGGAACTGCGTCAGTTCCTCCAGCGACTGCCCTGATCGGCCCGCGCATCCTTGATGGTGCTGCAACAGTGATATGAACAATCTCGACTACGGAATTATTGGCAACGGCAAGAGCGCCGCACTCATCGACCGAACGGGCAGCATTGACTGGTGCTGCCTGCCCGACTTCGATTCGCCTTCGATATTCGCCCGAATTCTGGACGCACGGAATGGCGGCAGCTTTCGCATCGAGCCCATCGGAAAATACCGCATCACGCAGGAGTATCTGGGCAAGACCAACGTCCTCGTCACGAGATTCTCCGGGGGCGAGCATGCTTTCGAGGTCCTCGATTTCATGCCGCGCTATCGAACGGATGACGGCCTGTACCACTGCCCGCCCGATATCGTCCGATATATCCGACACATCTCTGGCAGACCGAGATTTCGCGTTCACTATCAGCCGCGCCCCGCCTACGCCCAACATGCAACCAGTGTCGAAGTCGCAGATGAATTCATCAAACATCTGACGGTCAAGGGACCTTACGAATCGCTGTATCTGTATACGGACCTGCCGTCCGAGAAAGTGGCGGACAGCAAACCGATCGCGATCGAGCAGGACTGCTATCTCCTGCTCAGCTACAATCAGAAACTGATCCGGCCCGATCTCAGTTGGGTCCAACTCGAGTTCGAGCGCACCAAGGTCTACTGGCTGGGATGGATCGCCAAGACCAACGTGATCGGCCCCTATCAGGAAGCGGTGGAGCGCAGCTCCCTGGTTCTCAAACTCCTGGCGTATCAGAAGACGGGAGCCATTCTCGCCGCCGTCACGACCAGCCTGCCGGAAACCATCGGCGACGTACGCAACTGGGACTACCGATATTGCTGGATTCGCGACGCGTCCATGACCATCGCGACCCTGACCCGATTGGGCCATTACAATGTGGCCCGGCGCTTCCTGCAGTTCATCCTGGATATCGTGCCCTACAAGGACGAGAAGATCCAGATCATGTACTCCATCAACCACCGGCGTCGCCTGACCGAAAGAGAGTTGACCTGGCTGGACGGCTATGAGAACTCCAAGCCGGTGCGCGTCGGCAACGCCGCCGTCAACCAGAAGCAAAATGATATCTACGGCGTACTCCTCGATGCCATCTATGAAAGCCTGATGACCTTCCACCACTCCCTGAACAACAAGGATGACATCTGGACGGTCGTGCGGACGCTCGCCCGGCACGTACGTAACAACTGGAAGAAACTCGACTCCAGTATCTGGGAGTTCCGAACCGAGCAGAAACACTTCACCTTTTCCAAGATTCTCTGCTGGGTGGCGATGGATCGAGCCGCCCGCCTGGCGCACTTCTTCCGCAAACCGAGGGACGCGGCCAACTTCGCCGGCCTGCGCGATGAGATCAGGACCGACATCCTCAAGAAAGGGTGCGATCCCGCCACCGGCGCGCTGACGCAATTCTACGGCGGCAACTCCATGGACGCCGCTAATTTGCTGGCCCAGCAATATGGCTTTCTGTCAAGCAGCGACCCTGTCTACATCAATACGGTCATGCAGACCTATGAGACGCTGTGCCAAGACGGGTTGATGTATCGCTACAAGACACCGGACGATTTCGGCGTGCCCAGTTCCTCCTTTACAGTCTGCACCTTCTGGATGATCAAGAGCCTGTACCTGATCGGACGCAAGGCGCAGGCCATTGACATGTTCGAGCACCTCCTGGAATACAGCAATCACGTCGGACTGTTCAGCGAGGACATCGACTTTGCGTCGAAGAGGCTGCTGGGCAATTTCCCGCAGGGCTATTCCCACATCGCCCTGATCGACACGGCCCTGACGCTTTCAGACAGCCCCGAATGGTCGGCCGAAACCGATCACTTCCAACCTTGAGCAGGTCACAGGCGCAGCCGGCCCTGCGAGACTCGGTTCGCCCCCCGTCGGGAATCCGGTCGGCAACCGCTTGTCCCTATGAATGGTCTGTGCAGTAACCTTCATCGAAAACGACACTTACACCGACTGTCGGACCTTCTGCATTCCGGTACGATTCTTTGACTTGCTTCGCAGCCTCGCTGAGGTGATAATGGGACCGTTCTACTAGGTCATCATTCATCACACGGATCGAAAGGAGAGCTTCATGAACGCCAGCCGCACTTCACAGCAACCGTCCGCATCCCGCCGTGACTTCCTCAAGCAGACCTCCGGCGCCCTGGCCGGCGTGGCTCTGGCCGGCGGTATCGCCGCACGGGCCTGGGCCGGCGAGCATAATACGATCGAAATCGCCTTGGTCGGTTGCGGCGGGCGCGGCACCGGAGCGGCCGCCCAGGCCCTCTCGACCGCCGGACCCACCAAGCTGGTCGCCATGGCGGATGTCTTCGACAGTCGCCTCCAGAACAGTCTCAAGGGCCTGGCCAAGCAAAAGCCCGCCCAGGTGGACGTCCCCAAAAGTCGTCAGTTCGTCGGCATGGACGGTTACAAGAAAGCCATCGACGCCATCGCGCCGGGTGGGGTCGTCCTGCTGGCGACGCCTCCGACGTTCCGCCCGCTCCACGTCGAGTACGCCGTGAAGAAGGGCTGTCACGTGTTCATGGAGAAGTCCTTCGCCGTCGACGCCCCGGGCATCCGCCGCGTCCTCAAGGCGGGCAAGAAAGCTGAGAAGAAAGGCCTCAAGGTCGCCAGCGGCCTAATGAGCCGTCACTACAAACCGCTGGAAGAGGCGGTCGAACAACTCCACGATGGCGCCATCGGCGACATCATCACCTGCTGGGCCTACCGCGAGCACACACCCGTCGGTTTCGCCGCCAAGCAGCCCGGCATGACCGAGATGGCCCACCAGATCCGCAACTACTCGAACTTCACCTGGATCAATGGCAGCTTCATTCTCGACTGGCTGATCCACAACCTCGACGTCTGCTGCTGGTGCAAGGACGCCTGGCCCGTCGCCGCGCAGGGCCAGGGTGGACGCCAGACCCGCACGCACGCCGATCAATTATTCGACCATTACGCCGTCGAGTACCACTTCGCCGACGGGACGCGCCTCTTCGCGCAAGGCCGGCACATGGACAACTGCTGGGGCTTCTTTGGCGACCACATCCACGGCACCAAGGGCTGCGCCGAACTGGGTGAAGGCATCACCAATCCGCGCATCTTCAAAGGGCACAACGTCGAGCCATCGAACCTCATCTGGCGCTATAAGGGCCCGCGCTGCAACGCCTACCAAGTCGAGCACGATCTGCTCTTTGACGCGATCCGCAAGGACAAACCCTACAACGAGACGCAGCGTAGCTGCAACGCCGCGATGGCCGGCATCCTGGGTCGCATGGCCGCCGAGTCGGGCCAACTCATCAAATGGGATGACGCCCTGGCCTCGAACCTCGAACTGGCGCCGGGCATCGAGAACTTCACCATGAACTCCAACCCACCGGTCATGCCCGACGACAAAGGCAACTACCCCATCGCCATGCCCGGAAAAACAACCGTTTTGTAGAGTAACCATGTAACATGCGGCGTGTGGCAGCGTCAAGCGCGAGCTTGGCGATGGTTCCTTCCTGGCGGATAGGGAGACAGGACAGTGAGAACGCTGTTCCGGATTGTGTTTCTAATCGGCCTCGTCGTACCGACGTGCGGCGGGGCCGAGTTGCGCATCGCCAGTCTGATGCTCGAGCCGGTCAAGTGGGACAAGGACGCGAATAAGGAGATCCTGGAGCGTGCTGTTCGGAGCGCGCAGCAGAAGGGTGCTGAGCTAATCGTCACGCCCGAGGGAGCGCTGGAAGGGTATGTCGTCAACGAAGTGATCCGCGCGACGGGCCAGAAGAGACGCGATCTAACCGCACGGTTCAACGCCCTGGCCGAGCCTTGCGATGGTCCTTACATTCGCTCCTTCCAGCAACTCTGCAAGGAATTGAAAGTCCATCTGATCCTGGGCTTCCTGGAAGCCGACGCGGGCGAGACCTACAACACCGCCCTGCTGATCCGGCCCGACGGTACGGTCGCAGGCAAGTACCGCAAGACACACTTCGCCCAGGGTTACACGAATGGCGAGAAGAAAGGCGACAACCCGCCCGGCTATCTGCGCGGCGCCAGCTACCCCGTCTTCGAGGTCCACGGACACAAGATGGGGATCATGATCTGCTACGACCGCCAGAAACCGATTGTCGCGCAGCGCCTCGTCGCCAACGGCGCTGAGTTCATCATCAACCCCGCCTTCGGCATGATGGGCGACTGCAACCGCAAATTCCTCACCGCCCGCAGCAAAGAAACCGGCGTCCCCATCCTCTTCGTCCACCCCCACCAAACCGTCTACAGCGACAGAGACGGCGAAATCAAACTAGACCTGCGACCCAAGAGCGAGGATCCCAGAGTCGTTGTTGTCTCGTTGGAGACCTCCCACCGATACTGAGCACAAGAGCGAGAGGAAGCGAAATGGTGCGTATGAACCTGCAAGCGAAAGCGATGCTGGTAGTTCTTGGCCTCATCTGCGGCTCGCCTGTACACGCCACGACTCAGACCCCTGAGATCGTACTGATCAACGGAGGCGTGTACTACCTTTGGCCGCACCAGAACGGCAGTACTGTCCCCCTGGAGTCACTTTGGCGGGATCCCGAAGCGAAACTCGGCAAGCCTGCTTACAGATCAGACTGCCATCGGGGATATGTTGGCATCTGGGAGATTCACGACGACTGTTTGTTTCTCAAAGGGTTACACGGCTGGTCTAACTGGGCCACAGGTGAGAGACTGGACATGAAGACCATCTTCCCCGGGCGCTTCAAGGATGGTAGAGTCCGAGCGGATTGGTTCAGTGGGCAGCCGACTTTCGCTACTTCGTTCGGCCGTCACATTAGCAACGGCCGAACCACCTTGCCTTTCGCAAAAGGCAAAGTGGTCCCGCCAACCACGGCGCAACATATCGGAATGGGGAATGGGACGGGCGTCGGGCCTCTGACACGTGCGGAAGCGCCAGCCGATCCAGTGGACCATGGCAGGCTGTTATCGGACAAAGAACGTAAGATTCAGATGCCTGACACGTTCATACTGGATGGCGTGGTCTACTACCTGCCGGCCGACCTCTCAGTGAAAGCCTTCCCGTTGGAGTCTCTCTGGCCCGATCCCCAAACCACGCCTCGCTTGTCCCAACGACCCAATGGCGCCAGTTCTTTCGGATACGCCAGAGGGTATCGCGCAATATGGGAGGTTCATGAGGGCAACCTGTACATGCTGGCTCTGGAGGCCTGGACGCACGGACAGATGGTACGTTTGAAGGCGTTGTTTCCGGATCGTTTCCAGGACGGCAGAGTGAAAGCCGAGTGGTTCTCCGGCGACCTGGCTCTGATTTCTCACGAGGTTTGCCCCAAGCAACCAAGAACTGTCACAGTGAAACGGACACTCGATAGCATCAAGGTCACGCTCGAAGTTCAAGATGGAAACGTCGTTGACGTGAAGCATATGACGCAAGAACCAGACCTGCACACGCCGAACTGAATCATTGTCATTGGAATAGGAGTCTGATCATGAGAAGGCTGGGATTGTTGGTTGTGTTGCTGAGCGGTGGGCTTTGTCTCTCGGCGCCGACTCGGGACGGAGCGCCAGCCGACGACCAGACCGCGCTGCGGGAGGAGTTTTTGACGTGGCGGTTTGGGTTGTTTTTGCACTTCAACATGGCGACGTATATCGATCGCGAGTGGGCCAATGGGTATGAGGACCCGACGCTGTTCAAGCCGGATGAGTTGGATTGCGGGCAGTGGGCGGACCTGGCGGTCGCGGCCGGGATGAAGTACGCCGTGCTGACGGTCAAGCATACCGGCGGTTGGTGCCTCTGGGACAGCCAGCACACCGCGCACGACATCGCCAGCTTCATCAACTACAAAGACGGCAAAGGCGACATCGTCCGCGAGTTTGTCGATGCGTGTCGCTCTCGCAAGCTCAAGGTGGGCTTCTACTACTGCTTCCCGGGCGACTTCTCGCGTCCAGGCGTGGGCCATGAGATTCCCGAGGGCAAGGGCGACCTGCACGGCCTGCCCCCCGAAGCGGCCGGCGACTACGTCGGATTCATCAAGAAGCAATTGACCGAACTGCTGACCGGCTACGGCCCGATCGACCTGCTCTGGATCGACCAGTACCGCAACAAATACACCTACCCCGGCTGGCAAGAGGTTCGCGATCATGTCCGAGCGCTCCAGCCCAAGTGCACCGTCATCGGCAACAATGCCCACGACCTGAAAGAATCGGACATCTACAGTTGCGAGCTGCCCTGGGACCCGAAGGGCATGCTGCCGGAAGGCAATACGATCCCGGCCGAGGTCTGCGACAAGATCTCCCGCACCTGGTTCTGGAACACGACCGACACGCCCGAGCACGTCAGAAGCGCCGCCAAGATCGCCGAAATGCTCCAGCGCTGCAACGAGCGCCGCTCCACGTACCTGCTCAACGTCCCGCCCGACCGCTCCGGCCGCATCTCCGGCGAGCACCTGAGACGCCTAAAAGAACTCGCCGCTCTGCGAACCGCCATCCGGAGCGAAGACCGCTGAATCAGTCACGACTCTGAAAGGGTCACCACGTGAGTATCGGGGGTCTCGAAATCATATTCTGTGTATTGGCGGCGGTGGGAGCCTTGGGACTCTACGGGTTGCTTGTGGTGTTGCTGGGCCGCGATGGGCGCAAAGCCGTGCGGAGAGACGGCTTAGTGCTTCTCGGCCTGCCCGTTCTCTGTGTTATCGCCGCCGCGATGACGCCTCCCGACATAGTCACGCTGCTGATCCTCGCTATCCCACCATGCGCGATATATAGTCTGGTCGCTGTCGTCTGGCTACTCATCCGATACCGCAAGCAACGCCGCGAATCATAACCGGTAGAAAGATCGGTATGACTGAAGAGACGAGTGGCCACGATCGCACCATCGCGGGTGATGGCGCGGCGGTCTCGGCCGCCATCGGCCGGCTGGAGATATGGATCTGCGTGCTCTTTGCCGCCGGTCTCGTCGTTTTCTGCGCGGTCTTCTTCCTCTGGAGACCGGCAGACAACAGCCTCTTTCGCCATCTCCTCAAGTGGCTATCCGGCGCGTGGTTCGTGTCCCTGGCGATCACCTATCTGTTCGTACGAGTCCGCCTGCTAAAGAACAGCGCCATGCTCGGCAAGGCGAACAAATCAACCGAAGCGAAACCGTAGGGGCGACCCGCTGTGGTCGCCCTGAATCCCGGACCTGCCTGCCCCCTGGATTCCGGGCAGGCACGGGAAGAAGCCCCTACGGACACCGCGAGATTTCGCCCGAGAAGATAATCAGGATTTCACTTGACGCCCCAAGTCTATGTTTGTATTATACACACATAATTTACTGGGCAGATTCACATATTGAGACAAGCCGTGAAACTGATCGAGCGACAAAACCAGAGCGGAACCACCTGGACGGGAGGGGCGCGTCGGCGGTACACTTTTTTATGCAAAACAAACCCAATCTGCGGCTTTGGGGGCCAAAAATGCGGATCTGGCGGAAAAACAAACCCAAACAAACCCAATTTGCGGGGCATCTGCGGGACCTCCCACCTGCCCGGTGGGGTCGCCAGACTGGTCTTGACAGGGTCGCGTATGGGGGGTATGAAAGTCCTCAGTGTAACTGTTAAATAGCAGACGGTTTTGGAGTGGAGAGATGGTCGTGAACGTGCGGGAACTGGAAGATCTGCTGAGCCAGCCGACAGCAGCAACCTGCGACGTATTGAGCGAGACGGAAGGCGATATCGTCGTCCTGGGCGCCGGCGGCAAGATGGGCCCGACGCTGGCGATGATGCTGCGCAAAGCGGCGCCGCAGAAGCGGATCTACGCCGTCTCGCGGTTCAGCGATCGAGACGCCAAGGCCCGCATCGAGGCCTGCGGAGTGGAGACCATCACGGCCGATCTGCTCGATGAAGCTGCGTACGCCCGCCTACCTGACGTCCCGAACGTGTTCTACCTGGCGGGCATGAAGTTCGGCGCCACCGGCAACCAACCTCTGACCTGGGCGATGAACGTGCACCTGCCCGCCCTGGTGGCGCGGCACTACAAGGACGCCCGGATCGTGGCGCTATCGACCGGGAATGTGTACCCCTTCGTGGACCCGGCCAGCGGCGGCGCCCAGGAAGAGGACTTGCCCCAACCGGTCGGCGAATACGCCCAGTCCTGTCTCGGTCGCGAACGCATGTTCCAATACTTCTCGCAGGTGAACGGAACGCCCGTGACATTGATCCGGCTCAACTACGCCAACGAGCCGCGCTACGGCATCATCGTCGATCTGACGCGAAAGATCCTCAGCGACACCCCCATCGACGTCACCATGGGCTCGGTGAATCTGATCTGGCAAGGCGACGCGAATGGCTACATCATCGCGGCGTTGAAACTAGCGGCCAGTCCACCGGCGGTCCTCAATGTCACGGGACCCGAGACGCTCCCGATCCGTGACCTGGCGAGCCGGATCGGCAAGGTGCTCGGCAAAGAGCCGACGTTCGTTTCCGAGGAGGCACCCACCGCCCTGCTCTCGGACGCCTCGCGCTGCGTCGACAGCTTCGGCTCCCCTACCACCAGCCTGGACAAGATGATCCAGCGGATCGCCAGTTGGGTGGAAGCCGGAAGAGAAGTGCTCAACAAGCCAACGAAATACGATGTCCGTGACGGCAAATTCTAGGACGATTCCCTATGCTCGATTCATCCACACGTGACAGACTTCGACGGGGCTGTGTCATTCCCGCCCATCCCCTGGCGCTGGACGCACAGAACAAGCTCGATGAGCGGCGTCAAAGAGCGCTGACCCGTTACTACCTGGCCGCGGGGGCGGGCGGACTGGCGGTGGGCGTGCACACCACGCAGTTCGCGATCCACGATCCGAAGGTCGGGCTCTATGGACCGGTCCTCGAACTGGCCAAAGAGACGGCGGACGTGTTCAGCACCTCTGAGGAGTTGGACAGGCCCATCATGATCGCCGGCATTGTGGGCCCAACAGACCAGGCCCTGCGCGAGGCGGAACTGGCCGTGGGGTTGGGCTACGATATCGGCCTGCTGTCACTGACCGCCCTGAAAGGCAAATCCGTCGCCGAGCTGATCGAGCACTCCGAACGGATCGCCCAGGTGATTCCGGTGATGGGTTTCTACCTGCAATCGGCCATCAGCGGCATGGTCCTGCCCCGGGCGTTCTGGAGCAGGTTCGTGGAAATCCCGAACGTTGTTGGGATCAAGATCGCGCCCTTCCATCGCTATCAGACGCTCGACGTCCTCGAAGCGGTCGCCTGGTCGAGCCGCGCAGGGGAGATCGCCCTCTATACCGGAAACGATGACAATATCATCCCCGACCTCCTGACCCAACATGCCTTCACGGTGGAACGACATACGGTCCCAGTCAGAATCGTCGGGGGCCTGCTGGGCCAATGGGCCTGCTGGACCCAGCGGGCGGTCGAATTGCTCGAAATGATTCGCACGATCCGCAGCGAGAACGCGCCGATTCCCTCGGACCTACTGACCCTGGCCAGCCAGTTGACGCTCGCCAACAAGGCGATCTTCGACGCGGACAACAACTTCACCGGCTGCATCCCGGGTATCTCGTACGTTCTGAAACGCCAGGGCCTGCTGGCGAACACCAATGCGCTCGATCCGCACGAGCGCCTGTCACGAGGCCAGGCGGAGAAGATCGATGACATCATCAAGGGCTACCCACACTTGACCGACGATGAATTCGTCCAGGCCAACCTGCAGAGGTGGCTCGATGCATAGGGAGGGTCACTTGCAGACCGCCCCCTCCTCATCTTTGAGTTCGACGATTTCAGGAGTCGGGCCGCAGAGTGGGCACTTGGGATGGCGCTGCAAGCTTACTTTGCGAAATCGCATCGCTAGGGCGTCATAGGTGAGCAGAAAATCGGTCAGAAGATCGCCGATCCCCAGGATGTGCTTGATCGCTTCGGTCGCCTGGAGCGATCCAACGACGCCGGGCAGGACGCCGAGCACGCCGGTTTGTCCGCGCGCCGGGACCGAACCCTCCGACGGCGGCGTCGGGAAGACACAGCGATAGCAGGCCGTCCGTCCGGGGAGAACCGTCATGAGCTGTCCTTCGAACTCGAGGATTCCCGCATGGGAAAATGGAATCCGCTCAAAGAAACAGGCGTCGTTGATCAGGAACTTGGCCGCGAAGTTATCGACGGCATCGATCACGAAATCGTAATCCTTGATGATGCCCCTGATGCCGTCGGCCCGAGCCCATGCATCGTGGGCGTGGACGGTCACATCAGGATTGATAGCCCGCATCTTCTCTCGGGCCGATGCAACTTTGCGACGGCCCACATCCTCGGTGCGGTGAGTGATCTGTCTTTGGAGGTTAGTCAGGTCAACCTCATCGCCATCCAGAAGGCCAATGGTCCCGACCCCCGCGGCCGCCAGGTACAGAGCTGCGGGCGAGCCGAGACCGCCGAGACCGACGATCAGGACTTTGGCCGCGAGCAACTTCTCCTGCCCGTCCGGCCCGATGGGTTCGAGCATGATGTTCCGGCTGTACCTCTCGAACTGCTGGGCTGTCAGTGCCACGTGCACCTCCCGCATGACGATGAACCGAAACGTCGCTGCTCGACGATCGGCGCTTCAGGATTCCAGAAAACCCGGGTCCCAGTCCTTCCAGACAGGCTCATAGCCCTGTTGCCGCAGCATGGCGGCGACCTCTTCCGGGCTCCGCTGGTCCTCGATCGCGAACTGCTCAGAGTTGGCCCCGGGTGTGGAATACCCTCCCGGATCGGTCCGACTGCCCGCGCTGAGGCGGGTCGCGCCGAGCCCGACCAGATGATCGCGCAGTTGCGCCCCCTCGCGAGTCGAGAGCACGAGCCCGGCGTCGGCGAAACAGAGCCGCAAGGCCAGCATCATCTGGACGAGATTCCTGTCGGTCAGCAAGTGGGGAAACTCCGCATCGGACACGCCGCAGGCCGGCCGCAGGCGTGGGAAGGAAAACGAGACGTGCGACTGCCAATACCGTTTGATCAGGTACGAGGCGTGCTCGCCCAGCGCCAGCGTCTCAACGCGCCAGTCGGCGAGTCCCAGGAGTACGCCCAGACCGATTTCGCGCATCCCGGCTTGCGCCATGTCGTCGGGCCCGCGCAGCCGCATATCGTAATCCGCCTTCGGTCCGCCCAGGTGGTAGTACCCATACGCCTGGCGGTCGTACGTCTCCTGATACAGCGTGACCCCTTCGACCCCGGCCTCGAACAACTCGGCATATTCACCGCGCGACATCTGGTAGATCTCGACCCCGATGAAACTGAATCGGGTCCTCAGCTTCCGGGCCAGTTCGGTCAGATAGGCCACCGAAATGAAGGGCTTATCCTCACTGGTGACCAGCAGGATGTCACGGAAGCCTTCGGAAGCGAGAATCTCCGCGTCGACGAGGGCCTCGTCGACGGTCAGGCGAGCGCGCTGGAAGTCGTTATCCATGTTGAAGCCGCAATAGCGACAGCGGTTGACACAGAAACTCGACAGATAGAGCGGCGCATAGAGTTTGATCGTCCGACCGAATCTCTGGCGCGTCAGTTGCCGGGACAGCATCGCCATCTGCTCCAGGTAGGGCTCGGCCGCCGGGGAGATCAGGGCAAGCAGCTTGCTCAGGTGGTAAGACCCCGGTCGGGAATCCAGCGCCGCCTCGACTTCGCAGGCCGTCACGTCATCCAGTCGTTGCAGCCAGAGGTCGCGATCTCTGTCAAGTTGCAACCCTTGGAGGACATCGCCAATCGATCCGATTGTGTGCGTTGCAGGCATATGGAAATCCTCCTAATCCCTCAGGAACCCCGTCAGAGGGCTGGACGCATCGGCGCCGCGGGCGGCGGCGCGTGGGCCGGAGCAGTAAGCCCTGCGTCCGGCGTCGACGGCCAGCTTGAAGGCCAACGCCATTTCCACGGGATCGACGGCGGTGGCGACGGCGGTGTTGATCAGCACGGCGTCGGCGCCCAACTCCATCGCCTCAGCCGCATGAGAGGGCAGCCCGAGACCGGCATCCACCACGACCGGAACGCTGCACTGCTCGACGATGATCTCCAACGCCGCCCGCGTCTTGATCCCCTGATTGGAGCCGATGGGACTGCCCAGCGGCATAACCGTCGCGGTGCCGCAGTCTTCGAGCCGCCGGGCCAGAATCGGATCGGCGTTAATGTAAGGCAAGACCACGAAACCCTCTGCCACCAACGTCTCGGCAGCCTTGAGCGTCTCGATCGGGTCGGGCAGGAGATAATACGGATCGGGCGTCACCTCCAGCTTGACCCAGTTGATCCCGGTGGCCGCCCGCGCCAGTCGGGACAGACGAATCGCTTCTTCAGCGTTCCGCGCCCCGGAGGTATTGGGCAGCAGCAGATACCGGTCGCGATCGATTTCCCGCAGCGTGTCATCGCCCGGGTTCTCGATGTCCACGCGACGCAGCGCGACGGTCACAATCTCCGAACCGGAGGCCGCCAGCGCCTGGGCCATCACCTGAGGCGATGCGAACTTGCCCGTCCCCACGAGCAGGCGCGAGTCGAATTGTCTGCCGGCGATGATCAGTTTTTCCATGATATCAGCCTCCCCCCATGAGTTTCACCAACTCTATCTTCTGTCCATCTTCCAGTTTGGTGGCCGTGAATGCTTCGGAACGCACGATGGCACCGTCGATTTCCGCCACGACCGTCGCGGCGGCGACCCCGAGTTCGTCGAGCAGATCGGCCAGCGTTCCGGGCATCCCCTCGCCGGCGAACTGCCGCTCCACACCGTTTACCGTCAATGTCTTCATCTGCCATGCACCTAAAAAAAAAGCACTCCCACAAAAGGAGTGCCCGCGTGCCGCGCCAAGCCTCCCTTCGCGGGTCCTAACCCGATCAGGTTCGTAGGGTCATCGCCTCATAAGCGATTTCTCAGTCGTCCAAACAGGTGACCAGGCCACCTACCGACTCCCCTGGCTTTTGCCAATTAACTCTAGTATGCTAAGGCGCATCGACGTCCGTGGCAAGAACAATGTTCGCAGGCCGCAGGCCCAAGGGCCCCTACCGCCTACAGCCTCCGGCCTCCATTGGGTATTCCTATGAAAAGCAATCGGTTTGTGGTCCAGGAACACGAAACCCCCGAGGGGGTGCATTGGGATCTCATGCTTGAGCAGAACGAAACACTGATGACCTTTCGCCTGGGCAAGCCCCCCCAGGAGGCGGCCCGACATCCTACCGAGGCGGTGAAAATATTCGACCATCCCCTCAGATTCCTGTCCTACGAGGGCCCCGTGCAACAGGAGACCGGCCGCGTCCACATCGTCGACCGAGGCACTTGCCAACTCGAAACTCCACGCGACGATCTGCTGGTTCTTGAACTGAGCGGCGCCGTCTTGAGAGGCGCCTACACACTCAGCCGGGAGGAAGACACCACTTGGCGTCTGACATCCGGGAGTTCACAAACAGACGGGTAGGCGCCGCGCTCGGCCCTCATCATGTCGCTGGATCAGACGTTTTTGCATAGTGGCCCTGGTCTCTGCGACTTTCTCATAGACGGCATAAGCGGATCAACCCTCCAAACGAAAGAGAGTCACCATGACCAAGAACGGTGCGTTATGGAAGTGGATTGGAATGGCTGCGATCTTGGTCGCTGTCCCTGTACTCGCGGCGGGGCTACCAGTTGATGAGGTTGATTTGTCGAAACCTCATTCGCCCGAGGGCGCGGTCAGGGTCCTGCATTTCCCCCCCGACGCCTATGTGGGACGTCTCTCGGTCGAGGATCCATGTCTGGGCAGTGAGTACTTCGAAGGGGGCCACGATCTGTCCCTGCCCTTCGGGTTGGACCCGGAACGCGTGTGCATGGCCGGTGATTGGGATTTCGTCGGACTGGCTCAAGGCGATGTACCCGTACCGACCGGTCGAAACGTCTTTCTTCTGGTCTTGCTGCAACCGCTGCCAGGAAACTCGTCGAGACTCTCAAGGCAAGCACGCGATTTCCTGCAGAACCGATGCCGCCTCGATCCGAAGGACCTGTCGGGAATCTCGCAACTCGATCCGAACGATCTCTACCAACTCAGGATCAGTTCCCTGGCCGGATGCCCCGACGCGGACCGGCGGGTCCTCGAACCGATCTCCCGTCTGACGGGTCTGCAGGTTCTCAGCCTGTCCGGCACGGGAGTGACCGCCAAGGGAATGGGCCACCTCAGGGCCCTGCGCTCGCTGCGAGCCCTGGAAATCACAAGAGAGTTATCGATCGGAAACGCCGGCCTGGCGGTGCTCAAAGACTTGCCCGACCTGGAGTATCTGGATTGCGAGACGGGGACCACGGATGCAGGGCTCAAGCACTTGGGGCAACTTCATAACCTGCGGTGGTTGAGATTGCGTACGGGTCGGATATGGGGTCCCGGGCTGGCGGAACTGAGCAACCTGCCCCGCTTGGAACGCCTGTGCCTCTGGGGCCAGACGGGCCTGAGCGACCGGCACATCGCCTATCTCGAAGGCTTGACCCAACTCAAGAGCCTGACGCTTTGGGGAACCAGCGAGCCACTCACCGATGCGAGCCTGGCCTCCATCGGAAGACTCGTCAGCCTGGAGGAATTGCACTTCATCCACATCACAACGAGGTTCACGAATGCCGGGGTAGCCCACCTGAAGGATCTGAAGAACCTTCGAAAGGTGGGGTTCGGCTCCTCGCAGATCGGCGCCGAAGGCCTGCAGCATCTAGCCGCCCTGCCCCATCTTGAAGCCATTGAAAGCGTGGAGTTGAGCACGGAGAGTGTCCAGGCGCTGGCCCCCTTGAAAAACCTCAAGTCCCTGAAAATCGGGATGATGATGCCGCCAACGGGCGCCGCTGTGCCCCATGAAGACATCTCTGGCCTGGCCGCCCTCCAGGCCCTGGAGGAACTCAGTATTGGCGGCGGCCGATGGGCCGAGGAGGACCTTGTCGTCCTAGAGTCTTTGAGCCGCCTGAGGCGTTTATTCATCGCCGGGCAGGAGGTGGGCAACCAGAGCATAGCATCTATCGCCGCATTGAAACACCTAGAGCACTTGAACATCGGTGGATTCTTGACCAAGCGTGGACTGAATCAGTTGAGTGGACTGGCGAATCTCCGGACGCTGACCGCCACGGCTGACCTGGATGCACGGGGCACCACAGACGAGACGCCGCTGCAGTTGTCACCCTTGAAGGAGTTGAAGACTCTGGACCTTCGCGGCTTTTCGCTTCAGGACGGAGACCTGGCTTCCCTGGCGGGCCTGCACGATCTGGAAAAACTGCTCCTTCGAGGCACGTTCACCGAAGCAGGCCTGCAACATCTGCACGACCTGCCCAAGTTGAAGAATCTGGATATTGGCGGGATCGCGTGCCCCACGGGCACGGACTTGGCCTACCTGAAACAACTCGACAACCTTGGTGATCTGAAGCTGCGCGGCGAGATTCCCGACGCGGCGCTGCGCCATCTGCCCACGATGCCATGGCTCTGGTCGTTCGAGGCCGAGACAGAGCAACCCATCGGCCCTGAGACCGTCGCCCTACTCAAAGAACGTCTGCCCATGCTCGAGTATATCTACATCCGCGAACCTCGACGGTTCGACCGTCCGCCCGTCAGAATCAGAGGGAGCCAAGAGGACTCGCAAACCAGTCGGCGGCGTGCCAATCAACAGGCGCCGCGCCGTAACCGGCGGCGTCGATAGCAGCGAGACGCCCGCGTCGTCATTAGCGATTCTTCTTTGGGGGTGCCTTCCTCTTCAGGGCCTCGACATCGACTCGGGGCGACTTGGGATTCTCCGACGTCAAGGGTTGGTCGTCTCCCAGGCGCTTCTGCCAGCGACCGAGACGGTCCATCATCCGCTCGATCCGCTTGGCGTGAGCCGGGTCGGCGGACAGATCTCTGGTCTCATGCGGATCGTTTTGCAGATCGAACAGTTGGGTCTTGTTGATTAACGGATAGCGGATCAGCTTCCAGCGATCGTCGCGCACCGCGCGTTGGCACTGGCGGTAGGATGAAAACAGCGTGTCGCGCACGTGCGGCTTCTTGCCGTTCACGACAGGCGCGAGGCTGCGACCGTCCAGACCCTCAGGAATCGCTCGGCCGATCAGTTCACAAACGGTGGGGAAAATATCCATCAGGTATACGAGCGCGTCGGATCGACCCTTAGGAATGCCGGGGCCGGCGACGATGAGCGGAACCTTACCCGAATGCTCGTAGACCGACTGCTTGCCCATCAGGCCGTGACTGCCGATGGCCAAGCCGTTGTCGGAGGAGAAGATGATCAGCGTGTTCTCGAACTGGCCCTGGTCCTTAAGCGTCTGGAGGAGGCGACCGATATGGTGATCCAATCCAGTGATCATCCCGTAGTACTCGTGCAGGTGGCGCCGGATCGCCTCGCGCGTGCGGGGCCAAGTCTCCAGGCACTCGTCCCGGATGACCAATTCGCCATTGTCGAACGGATGCACGGGCAGGTAGTCCTTGGGCAGAGGGATGTCCTCACGCCGATACATGTCGAGGTACTTCTGGGCCGGGATGCGCAAGTCATGCGGCTCCGAGACCGCCAGGTACATGAAGAATGGCTTCTCATCGGAACGGGACTTGAGAAAATCCATAGCGTCGTCGACGACAATCTTGCCCGGCTCGACGCTCTTGAACGTGTTGTGATGAACGACGTACTTGGTGTGATCGAAGAGCGGGTGAATCAGTCGCGCCGTGTTGCCCTTTTTGCCATGATGGTAGGTCTCGTAGCCGGCCGCCTTCATGGCAGTGGGAAAGTTGGGCTTATCAGCCGAGGCGTAGTTTCGCGTGCTCTTGCCCAGCTTGCCGGTGAAACGGAAGTAGGACCTGCCGCTCATCAGCATGTTGCGACTCGGCAAACAGACCGCACCGACGTTGGCGCCCAGGCAATAGGCATTGTTGAACACGAAACCACGCCGCGCCAAGCGATCCAGATTCGGGGTAATGATCGCCTCATTGCCGAGAGCGTGAATCGTGTCGGCCCGCTGGTCATCGGTAAAAATGAACAGCACGTTGGGTCGCGCCGATTTCCCGGCGGCCGCGGAAGATACTCGAGAGATCATGGGCGCCAAGGCCAGGGACACCGAGCCCAATCCCATACGTCTCAACAACGCGCGTCTTGTCATATTCATGGCTACTTCTCCAGAATGCCGTCGCATAGACAATCGATCTCACCGTACGCGGCCCGGCTCAAAAACCACACGGTCGCCCGGACGCGTGGCGACCTCGACGATCCCTTGCGCGTCCGATGCCAACGACCGAACCCGATCTCCTCCGGGCGAGCGAACGGCAATCGCCTTCCACGGACTGACCAGCCGCAACGTCCCTCCAACTGTGGACTCAACCTCGACTGATCCGATCTTGCCATCCGTGCAGTTCGAAGAGACCAGGAATCCGCCCTGCGTGCGCAGTTGCCGGAAGCGGGCGTCCCGCTCTTTGGGCCAGGCCGGGAATACGCGAATGATATCCCCCACGCTCTGGACAAGCAACTCCGACAGAACCATCGTGGCGGCGAACTGCTCGGTGTAGTGACCGAAATCGTTGAAGTGGGCCCCGAGCCGATTCAACGTCAGTGTACCGTTCGGCCGCAACCGGGCCCGGACCTCCTCGCGCATCCAGTCAAGGGTTCCTTCCATTCCCATGCGCGCCCGACCGACACCCAGTATGACGATTGAGTTGTTGCCGTTCCAGCGAATAGACCCGAGGGTCCGCGTGAACAGTTCGCGCGTCTCGGCCGGCGACTGCCACGTGACGACATCACAGGGAAACACCGGCGTGGTCGGAACGGTGATGTTGTACGTGATCGGCGGCGCGCCGGCGACATCGACCACAACCGGCGCGTCACCGGCCGTACGAGGATAGTCGGGCAACAGCGCTTTGGCTCGTTTGAAACGCGTCACCAGTTCTTCGTCGCGTCCCAGCGCAACAGCACCCTCCATGGCGGCATTCAGGATATACCGCGCCATGGCGATATCGAACGTACAATCTCGGTTCCGTTCGAAATCCTTGGTCCAACCCCAGTGTTCGGGCGAGACCGACGGCGCGAGTACAACACGATCGCCCTGTCGTTCACACTGATCGATGAAGTCGGCGTAGAAGACCGCCACGTCTCGGACAGCGGGATAGGCCGTCTGTTCGAGGAAGCGGCGGTCCGGCTGGTACTTGTAGCGCCACCACAGGGGCTGGACCGAAAAGCCCGAGACCCCGAGCGTGAAGCCCCAGACATGGTGAATGTACTGACGCCCCACGGCGCTCTTAGCCTGGGCCGGATCGGTCGGCTCGTAGGCGTACAGCACGTGGGGATAGAACGCCCCGTTCATGTCGAAGATCGTCCGGGCCAGCCATCGAGCCCGAGGAAAATAGCCGCGAATGAGCTTATCGTACGGCTCGGTCAGTTCGGGATGGTTGGCCGCCAGGCACCCCCAGAACGTCTGTTGGATATTGTAGTTCGTGTGGTAGTCCCCATGCCAAGCGGGACTGCCCGTCGTCAGGCTGGCGAACAGTCCCGGCGCGACCGCGCCCGGCTTGCTGACGCAGCGCAGGAAATACAAGCCCCGATACCACGTCTGTTCCATCAACTCATCGTCCACGTCCAAACCGCTGGCCGCCCAGAACGTATTCCAGGCCGCTTCGTGTTGCTCGATGAGCCGCGCGGTGCGCTCCCGCACGATCGCCCGGGCCTCCTTCACGGCCGCGGCCACCACATCGTCCGACTCAAAGGACGTCACGATAGCCACGACCTTACGCGGGCCGACGTCCGCCAGCGCGACAGCGTACTCCATGCCGGGCCAATCCAAGTCGCCTGGGATCTTCTGGTGTAGCCACTGTACGCCATCTGTTTCCCCGCTAGTAGCGTCCGGCGTATCGGCGGTCTGGAATTGCTCCAGCCGCGCGGCGACATCCGCCTCGATCAGAAAGGCGTTGCGTTGCGCCAGGGCGCGGATGCTTGCCTTGGGTGGGCCGTCGGCCACCCCATCGAGTTGCGCCACCGCCCGGCGCAGATCCAGGCACGCCCGGCTGGTGGGCAACGCCACTTGGTTCAGTTTCACGGGGAGTACGCCCTTGTCACCCTCGAACTGCAATGCCTGGAACTTGTTCTCGGCGCGCTTTCCATCCTTGGTCTGCGTGTACAAAATAACACTGTCGGCCTGCTTTCCGGCCGGCAGAGCAAGAACACGCGTCGTGGGCTCGCCAGGCGTCTCTTGCCATTTCGTGGCGAAAACCACTTGGCCCCACAGGTCCATGACGTCGACGTAGTACTGCGCGTTGGCCGAACCGGAGAGAGTCAGCCGCATCTTGCCGTAATCGTCGGTGGAGAACGCCGGGAGATCGTAACGCCAGCCGTTCGAAGCGTTCGCATTGCCGACGATGCTCATGACGGCGGCGCCGTCGCGAGACTCCCACTCGTTGTGCCGGCCCTCGGCGCGAATGCGACGCCAGCGCCCTTGCGCGGGGCGCGTCCCCAGGATCAATCGAGCGCAGGCCCGGGGGCACGGATAAGGATTGGCATGGTAGCTGTCCGGGCCGGTCCATTTCACGCCGGCGGGGAGAACCTGGTTGCGATCGGGCCAGTCGCCTCGCGCCAGTTCCTTGATGCGCGCCAGGGTGGGCAAGGGCGGATCGAGCGCCGTCTCCAGACGCGCGTCCCAGACATCATTCTTAGTCAACACGAGTTCGATGTTGCCTGAGTCGGTGTACACCAGCGCGTTGATGTCCCCATTGCCAATGATGAATGCGTACTTGAGGATGTCATCGAGTCGGTCCACGGAGATGGACGCGCCCTCCAGAGCATCAGCAAATGGAACCGTCGACTTCCCCGAGACAGCAACCGAACTAGCCACCGCAATCAGAGCTGCAAAAAGAACGCACCGTCCGTATCTACTCATCAGAATCTCCCTTCGTTCCCACTCTGGGTGAGTTCCCTTTTCCCATGCCCCACGGCATGGGTCCGCTACACTAGCGACGACGTATCAGAATCACACCGGCCGTGTCGCGACCGACCAGTGTGACCCGAAGTCGAATGTCAGCGTCTTCGGTCACGACCGCCATCCGGTTGATGTCGAACGCACCGGCCATATCCGCAGCGCGTCGCAGGGCGCCCGGCCCGGACGCCTGAGACGCCTGAAACAGCACCTCATCTTGTATCACAATGTCACCGGCGCCTGCAACCTTCCTGAACTGGACCTGCCATTGGCCCGCCTCATTCACGAAGGGCGTCAGGTCCACCGCCAGCGTCAGACGGCCCTCTTTCCAGGCATTCTCGCTGTTCCAGGCGCCGCATTGAACCCATGGGCTGCGCGAGGGTTTGTCCGGCGCAGGACGATAGTTGGCTACATGAAAGATCGCGAACTCCTGTATCAAGGGCTGGGCCACCGACGCGGCGATGTGCAGCCGCACTTTGGAAACGACCACATCGTCGAACGAAACGATGCGCTGGCGCCCAACGTGCTCGCCTTCGGCGAGTTTTTCCCATGCCTTACCCGTCCAGCCTTCGACCGCGAAGGCCCGCACGCGCTCACCAAACCAGTAATCTTCTCTGACAATCGCGTGGTTGATCATGGTCGGCTTGTCCAGATGGATCTCGACAACGTCACCCCTGCCGGAGGCACGGGCGAGCGGAGTACCGAATCGTCGTGCAATCTCCGCACCGAGAGCGCGATACAAACGCACGTCATCGGCCGGGATCAGACCATCGGTATTCGGGGTGGAATTGAGCAGCATGACCGCGCCCTGTCCGGCCGACTGATAATAGACATACATCAGTTCGTCGAGACTCTTGCGCTTCGCTTCGTTGGCGGCGGCCCAGAACCAGTGATGATCGTAGAGCGTCGTGTTGACTTCCAGCGGCGCCCACACGTCGCCGGCGGCGCTGCTGTGGTGGGCAGTGGAGGTCCCGGTTTCCATATCCTTGGTCGTCAGCGTGCTCCAAGCATGAGCGCCGTCCAGCCTTCCCCGCTCGTTGCCCACCCATCGGATGGAGGCAAAAGGCCCCTGAAAGACGACGGCGTGGGGGGCACACTCTGCGATGATGTCCTCCACCTCGATCACACAACTGCCATCGAACCAAACCTCGTTGACGTGGGTGTACTTCGATGCAATGGTCAGGGCTTCGCGCCACTGTTGCCGGAACACGCGGTTGTACGCCTCCTGCTTATCGGGATCGCGCGTCTTACCGCCACTGCCGATGCCGGCGCCCCAGGATTCGTCGCCCGGATAGACATAGATGCCCAGATTCAGGCCGTACTTGCCGCACGAGCGCGCCAGTTCCGCTACCAGGTCGCCTTGGCCGTTCTCCCAAGCGATGCTCTTGACGCCGTAGTCTGTCGTGTCGGTCTGCCACCAGCAGAACCCGCCGGTATGCTTGGCCACAAACAGGATCTCCCGCGCGCCCCACGACAGCGCCGTCTCACACCATTGATCGGTGCTGAGTTTGGGCAGTTTCATCTCATCCAGCGGCGTGGAATGGTTGTCGTACTCCCGTCCTTGCCAAGTGCACGGATCGAGACAGACGAACATGATGCGCTCCTGTTCGTGCCAGGCGTACTGGGCGGGGGTGGGCGTAGGAACACGGGACGCCATCCCCTGAGCATCTGCCGCACCACCGTTAATCATCAACAAGCCTGTCACATACACCAACGTCAGGCTGAATTTCAGCATGTTGTCTCTCCTGATCATTCTTTGCCTCTCGTGTCCACGCCGCCATCACTTCTTGTGGACTTCGATCTCTTGAATCGTGGGCACTTCTGTGGCTTCCAGTATGTTGAGTCGCACTTTGCTTGTCTTTGCCGCCTTGAACGCAAACGTCTTGCTCGGTCCGATTGTCTCGCCCTGGGCTACGGTGGTCCACCGACCATTCTGATCGACCTGGAGTTCGAAACGTGTGACACGATCCCAATCGCCTTCATCAATCACAACACGGACCACCGAAACATCACCCTGCAGATCCACCTCCAGCCACCCACTGCGGCTTTCCGGCGGCGCTCCCCAGCGTGTACTGGAGTTGCCATCGAAGGCCTTGTCGGCTTCGTAACCCGGCCCCCAGATCCCGGAGGCCCGCGCCGGCTTTCCCTGCGACAATGGCGCATCCGGCGGAGTCAATTCGCCCCGGATATACCTACCCACCTTCTGCAACGTCGCGACGTCGACATCGCGCAGTCTCCCGGCGTAGTTCGGACCGACATCGATGGAGAAGATGTTCCCGTGTTCGACAGCTCCCGCGTAATCCAAATACACTTTCTCGGCGGGAAGGCACAGGTCGTCATGTTTGGGCAGTGAATAGAACCACATGGCGCCGCCCTGGTGCGGCGGCTGTATCGGGTAGGTGAACTCGGCGGCCAGGTACCCCTGGTATTTGCCTTCCGCCTCTTTGTTGTATACCGTAGCGCTGGCGTCCCCGATCGGGCCGGGCCTTCCCATTTCGCGCAAGGAGAGGCGTCCGGCGGGTTCGCCGTGGTTGAATCCGACAAAACAATTGGGTTGGAATCGGTGCACCCATTGCACGGTTTCGGCATGACTCAGGCCGCCTGTACCGGCGGCATGGTCCATCCAGAAGAACTCAATGGGCCCGTATTCCGTGCAGAGTTCTTTGAGTTGCGCCTTCTTGGCCTCCGGATTGTGGCCGCCCTTGTGAGCGCCTCGATCCACGGCGCCGGGCCAGTTCCAGTCACCTTCGGAGAAATAGAGCGCCAGCTTGATGCCGTACTTGTCACAGGACTTTCTCAGTTTGGCCAGGACATCGACGCCGATCGGGCTGTTGGTCACCTTCTTCTCCGTGGTGGCCGTATCCCAGAGACAGAAACCATCGTGGTGTTTGCTCAGAAACAGGATGTAGCCCATGCCGGCCTCTTGGGCGGTCTTGCACCATTGGTCCGTGTCGCATCCCGTGGCCCGGAAGTAGGTGGCGTCCTTGTCCAGGGTGGGCGTCCATTCACTGCCGGAAAAGGTACTGAAACTCCAACAGATGAACATACCGAACTTCATGTCTTTGATCTGCTGGGCCCGAAACTCGTCAGGCATCTTCACGCGTTCGCCCCGGACGTATTCGCCCACCTTCTTCAGTGTCTTGACATCAATAGCACGAATGCGACCATTGCGGTCGGGACCAACGTCAAGCGAGAAGATATTGTTGCACTTCGCGGCTGCCAGATAGTCGCTGTATATCTTTTCGGCCGAAACACCTCGTTCATCGTTCTCGGGCAGAGAATAGAACCATTGCGCCCCGCGCATCTTCGTTCGCCCCTGACCTTCCAGAATCGGATAGGTGAACTCCGCCACCTTCCAGCCCTTGTAGTTCTTCCAGAGGGCGTGACGGTTTCCATGAACGCCGGAGAGATCGTCCAGCGACGTGGGCTTGCCGCGTTCTCCAATACGCAGGTTCCCGGCCGGGGCGCCGGCGTTGAATCCTATGAAGCAGCCGGGTTGCAGAGTCTTGCAGAATCTCGTGGTCTCTTCGTGGGATAGTCCTCCGTCATTGACGGCGCGATCCATCCACAAGTATTCGATCGGTCCATACTGCGTCAGCAGCTCTTTCAACTGGGCCTTCTTGATCTCCGGACGCGGGACAGACTGATGGATATCCTTGCGTCCCGACCAGGACCAGTCCCCTTCCGAAAAGTAGAGGGCCAGTTTCAGGCCGTGTTTGTCGCAGGCCTTCTTCACCTCCGCCAGAACGTCGACGCCTTTGAGGGCCTTGGTGTTGGTCACCTTGCGGTCGGTGGTCTGCGTGTCCCACAGACAGAATCCGTCGTGGTGCTTGGTGAGGAATAGGATGTATTTCATGCCGGCCTGTTTGGCGACGCGACACCACTGATCCGGATCGAAACCGGTTGGATTGAAGAAGTTGATATCCTCGACCCCCGGCGTCCATTCGTAACCACTGAAGGTACTGAAACTCCAACAGATGAACATGCCGAAACGCAACTCCTGCAGTTCTTTGGCGCGCTGATCCATGTCAATCTGAGCCGGATCGGTAACGATCGGCATGGCCGTGCAGGCCGGAATGGCAACCGTACTGACAATCAAGAGAAACATAATCGTTCGCATGACAATACTCCTATCTATGCTACAGGCGGGCATAATCTCTTGTCTCACGGGCTAATCACGGCATGTCGCTCAGACGAAATACATACGCATGGCGGCTCGTTGTCGCGTTCGCGTCGAACTCAGGCAGCGTGATGACTACATCGTTATCCTGACGAACCCAGGGCAACTCTTCGTGCGTCGCCAGGTAGGTGACTTTCGTGCCGCGTCCGGGCTGAACGTCTCTCAAGCGCAGCGTCGCGCCGGGCCACCTCGGAGTGATGACGTAGAGATTCCCATCTTTGAAAGTGAACCAGGCCTCCTTGAACGCCTGACCCTCGGGCGGCGCCACCGTCTGTTCCAGGATATTGAACTTGGACATGTACTCGCCCCGCTTGAGTTCGGGGACCTTCCCTCCACTCCACTGGCAGGGCCTGTCCCACATGCGCGTGCCGTAGATGGCCTCGCCGTTGGTCTTGAGCCAGACGCCGATCTGCAGCAGGCGTTCCTGCATGATGACGGGGATCTTGCCATCGGCGCGGGGGCCCACGTCCAGGCAGAGGTTGCCACCCCGACTAACGACATCGATCAGCATCAGGATCAACTCCTGGGCGGAGCGATAGTCTTCCAGGTCTTCGGCGCGATTGTAGCCGTAAGAATGGCCCATCCCGCGATCCTCTTCCCACGGATGCGAATCATCATCCATACCGGAGCCATACTCGGTGGTGTAGAACCCACCATGCTTGTGGCGCACACCCTTGCCCCACCGATCGTTGATGACCAGGTCGCTCTCGTTCGGGGCGTTATTGAACAGCCAGGCCAGCAGTTCGGGGCTCCGCCATTGTTCCCAGGGCAGACTCCATTCGCCATCCGCCCAGATGAGATCGGGCTGGTACCGCGTGACGAGGTCCTTGAACTGGGGAAAGAAATGCTCGGCGACGAACCGTGGCTTATCGCTCTTCCAGAGGGGATGGTACCACTCGTAAAGCGAGTAGTAGAGCCCCAGCTTGATGCCCTTGGGACGGATGGCGGTCGCCAGGTCGCCTACGATGTCTCGTCCGGGACCGACCTTGACGGGGTTGTAGTTGGCGCCGTAGGTCCGTTCCGCTTCTCGGCTGGGCCACATGGTGTAACCCGAATGGTGTTTGGTGGTGAAAACAATGTACTTGGCGCCCGCCTTCTCGAACAGATCGGCCCATTCGTTCGGATCCCAAAGTTCCGCCTTAAACAGCGGCGCGAACTCGGCGAATTCAAAACCTTCGCCGTAGGTCCGAGCATGGAAATCGTGGACCTGTCCCTCGAAGGCCTTCTGCTGGAGCCAGTATTGATACCACTCGGCGTACTTGCCCTTGGGCGTCCAGGCCGGGACCGAATACAATCCCCAGCATACGAAGACACCAAACTTGGCGTCGCTGAACCAGCGCGGATTGGGCCGCGCATCGAGAGAGTCCCAGTTTGCCTCGTACGACTTGCGCTGGTCCGTGCGTCGATGCAAGGTCACGCGCAGCAAGCCCAGGGAACGCCAGGACTCGGGATCACCCGGTTTCAGCTCCAGATGATAGGTTCCAGACTTCTTGAGTTCGATCCCGCCGACCTCGTACGAGACGAAGTTCGACCAGGAGGACGTCACTCGGGAGGCCACTTGAAAGGTCTGATCGGCTACGGTAATGGTAAACTCCGAACTATTCCGTTCCGAACTCGTCTCGACCGTCACATCGTAAAGCCCCTTCTTCTCCGCGACGAAATCCCACGACACCCAGTCCTTGGGCAAGTTCCAGAACCCAATGTTCTCTCGATTCTGATTCGCCTTCTTCTCCAGCCGGGGGCTAGCCCCGTGGATTTGAGCCTTATCTGCGAGCAGCGTGATGCTGTCCCCTTCGGGCTTGATCAGGCGACTCTCTACGCGGGCCCGCTCGGCCCGTCGGTTCAACACCGCCGTGTCGAAATCTCTCAGATTCCGTCCCTGGATGCGCAGAGCCCAGGCATGTTCGCAGGGCCGCTCGGACGGGAGTGTCACAACCAGACCCGCGGCGGTGCGTTGATAGGCAAGCGGTACGTCATGACCCAGCAGGCAGACCGACTCGATCCTGGCGCTGCTGTTTTCATCAGGCGCCAGCGCCCGGATGGTGAGTCGATTGTCCTGCGGCCAAGCCATGAAGAACGCGTTCAATTCGCTGTCGCCTTTAGCGGTGAACCGGAAATCCGCAGGGCCATAGGCCAGTTGCTTTTCGTTGAAGTGTCCGCCGCTTGACGTGGTGGGGCCTTCGCCAAAGACCACCCAGGGGCGCGTCTCGTAGATCCCGGCGCCGTTGACGGTCATCCATTGGCCCATCCCCTTAAGGAAGGCCTCCTCTTCTGCGTCAATGGCGCCGCTGGGATGCAGGGGAATGTTGAGCAGGAGATTGCCATTCTTGCTGACGATATCGATCAGCATGTGCGCCACATGCGAGACCGTCTTGTAGCGCAGCCCCTCACGATAATACCAACCGCCGATGCAGGTATCCGTCTGCCAGGGCAGTTCGCGCAACTCGTTGGCCGCGCCGCGCTCGATGTCCTGAACGCAGGTCCCATCGCGATAGGTACCATGATGCGATTCGGTGGGCCACTTCTTGATGCACATCGCCGCCTCGTTGCGTCCGTTGTGCCAGTCGGAATTGGTGTTGTAGTAGTGGGCGACCAGGCGGCGTCCGACGGCGCCGTCGTCGAAGGGATAGCTGCCATCGAAGTACATCAGGTCGGGCTGATACTGGTCGATCAAATCCTGGACGCGGAGATACCACTGGCGCTGCCACGCCTCGGGCGGGTTGGTCGGATAGCGCGCCGACTCGCCAAACGGAGGATGATAGAGCGATGCATACTTCGGATCGGCCCCGTCGTAGGGCACACCGGCCAAAGGCCCTTCCTTGTCCGCGCCATGGCTGGTCTGCAACCAACTGTACGTGCGAGCCAGATGGGTCGTCACGCCGAAACGGAGATCGTGCTTGCGCGCTGCGGTGCGGAACTCTCCCACCAAGTCACGCTTCGGACCTTTCTTCACCGAGTTCCACTCATGGTATTCCGAGTTCCAGAGATCGAAGTTGTCGTGGTGCACCGCCAGGATCACGGCGTACTTTGCCCCCGCCTGCTTGTACAGACCGACCAGCCGATCGTAGTCCAGTTCTTTGGGATCGAATCTGGCAATCAAGTCCTTATACCCGAACTTCGACGGATGGCCATACGTCTTGACATGATGCTTGTACTGGTGGTGTCCCTGGATGTACATGTGCCGGGCATACCAGTCGCCCTGCATGGGCACGCATTGGGGACCGATGATCGCCCAGATCCCGAACTTGGCGTCGCGGAACCACTCGGGGCACTCGTAGCGTTCCAGCGAATCCCAGGTCGGCTCGAACGAACCGTTCGCCATGTCCAGAGTCTGGAGCCAACTCTCGGACGGCGCCGCCATCAAGGGACCTTGGCAGGCAAGGCCGCAGAGAATCAGAAAATGCAGAGTACGGACCGCAACACGATGATCCTTCATGGGTGTTCGCCTATCTGTCATGGGTATGCCTTTCACCGTTGCCATTACCGAGTAACCTCTTCCATAGCGATCTGGGCCCATTCCCAGAGCCGTTGCGGCTGATATCGAACGGTGGAAATGTCCTTCATGATGATCTCGACGTGCGCTCTGCCCTGACTGATATCGATGATTTCTCGCAGCGTCCGCCGTACCTGATCGGGGTCCCAGTCGTCTTCAGCGAGAATGGCGGGATTGGGCTTAACGCTCAGCACACAGTCCCGCCCCATCTCCGAGACCATCATTTCCAGGTCGCACCAGGCGCTGACGGAGACCTTGCGCAGGTTGGGAATGCGGCGCAGGATGTCGATCTTCTGGTGCAGCGGTTCGCAGCAGCCGTAGTAGTTCAATCCCCAGCGATGCAGCCAGCGCAGATCGTGCTCGACCGCGAAGTCCCAATGCATTTGAGGTGAGACCTCCGAGAAGATCTGGGCGTTGGAGCAGCCCCACATGTTGTGCGGCTTGATGTGGCCCGGATCGAACTCGTCGCCTGGCAATTCGTCGCAGTATCCGTATCCGCCGGAACCGACCCGCATGTTGCGGTTGTCCAGCGCCAGCAGATTCTGCTCGACAAATTGATCGAGTTCCGTCATCCAGGCGTCGACCATGCGATCGACCGCGGCGTGGACCATCTCAGGTCGCAGCACGAAGTCCATCATCGCCTCTTCAATGCCCCACCAGCGGATCAGGTAGTCCCAGGGCGTGAACCAGATATGCCCCTGCCCCTCTCTGCGGACCGGCAGGATGCCTTCATACACCCCACACATCGCTTCATGCCGGAGGGCCGTGGCCTTCTCGTCGTGGGTAATGTGCGGCATCTTGATCTTCTCAATATCTTCCGGGCTCTTGATCTGGATCTTGAAGTGGCGCGAGACGACATCACTGGTCTCGTCGGTCTTGACGACATCGACATCTTCCACAATGCCAAAGTCGGTGGAGTGAATCGCCAACGGACAAGCGAGATAGTCACTGACCACCATATCGGCCGGCAGATGGCGCCATTGATACAGTTCCTTGCGGAACTGATCCTCCTGCCCCCGCGCCCAGGGGTGCTCGCAGCGCAGGGTCAGTTCGTCGTCGACGTTCATTTCGTTCCAGCAGATCTCGTTGATCCAGACCATGGGCCGCTCGGAACGCAGGTTATTCAGGCTTCTCCAGAGCCGCGCCTTGTCTTGATGGACCGACTGGGCGGCAACCTCCGCCAGCACGCCGGCCAAATCGCGCAAGATCTCCCGATCGTTTTGTGGCACCCTGATCTCCTGGGCGACGATGGGCTCAGGATGATGACTGGGATCGTGCAACATCGTGTCTATCACTCCTTGTCAGCTAGAATCCTATTTCAACAAGCGCCGAATTCGGCAATGGCGTCAAACATCGCCAATACGTTCTCCAGCGGCGTCTCTTCCAGAATGGTGTCATGACTGACCCCGGCGACGTAGCCGCCACCTGGCTTCATGATCTCGAGTATCGCGCGAGTCTGCTCCCGCACCGTCCGGGGCGTTCCCTCGATCAGAACATGATGAGAGTCGATCGCGCCGTTCAAGAGAATACGATCGCCAAACTCTTGTTTCAGTTGCCCCGGGTCCATCCCCGCGCACGACGGCTGGAGAGCATGCAAGCCATCGAGTCCCGCCTCGATCATAGCCGGGATCAGTTCCGCAAACCCGCCACAACAGTGCAGCATGACCTTCAATCCGTAGGCGTGCCCCAAATCGACCAGGCGTGCCAAGTGCGGCAGAAGGAAGTGGCGAAACATGGCCTCGGACAGTAACGGTCCATGTTGACTGCCAAAGTCGTTGCCAATGAAGAATACGTCGATCACGTCACCGGCGGCGTCGAATATCCGTTCGCTGACCCCGGCGTAATAGTCAACGACGTGTCCAAGGATGGCGTCGATCAGATCGGGCTGGTCGTGCATCTTCAGATACATCTCTTCCATGCCGAGCAGATCGATCAGGTCGTGCCAAAAGGGGGACCAATCACCACCCAGGATCGCGTATTGCCGGTCGTATGGCTCGACCTCACAACGAATGTGCGTAGCATCCATCCACTCAGGGTCAGGCCAGGCATAGGCGTGCACATCCCGAACCGAAACTCCGGCCAGCGGATGAGACGTCGGTTGTCCCCACCCCAAGCCAACACGTTCGACACCGAAAGGCGTGCGGCTGGTCACATCGGGCGAGAGCACAATCTCCGGGCCGGCGTAGCGTGTGGACACGCGGCGGAAATCGTCGCCAAACCGCCGCCTTAGCCCCTCATCGTCCAGGCCCAGCGCCGCCTTGGCCTTGGCCCAGAAACCTTCCGAAGCCCCGCACCAGCACGGGACACGATCGGGCTCTTCGTGGGCGAAGGCCGCCAACACTCTCTCTCGTGAGTTCATACGCGCACTCAAGCTGTCAACCCGGCCGACTGAGAATCAATCCAGGCGATAGACCTCTTCCATGTTCTTCCACCACTGCCCCTCCGTGCGACTGGCCAACGGGTTCTGGCACGGGTCCGTCTCCTTCCACCAACGCTGGACTTCGCCGTCCTCAGTGAGAACCTTCATATCCTTCTCGAAATCGTCGCCGGCGTATTCGAAGTAGCTAAACAGATACCACTGCCCATCATCGAACTGTGTCAAATAGATCGAGTAGTTCGTGATATTGGCCTCGGAAACCGCTTCGTTCACCGCAGGCCATGGATTGGCATGGAGCTTCTTGTAATACTCCAGTTTCTCGGGCTTAACACCAATGACGGCACCGTAGCGCTGGACGGGGCGCGATACGTGACATCCCGTCAGAGAAACCATCAGAGCAAGCAAGATACTCCTGAGCACAAGGTTCTTCATTGTTTACTCTCCATTGACCGCAAGGGACTCATCACGCAAACCAAACATACAGCGCAACCATGGTGACAAAGAGAATCAGCGACAAGATGCGATAATCCCCCAGGCCCTTCCAACCCGGACTGGCCAGCGGTTCTCGCCAGTTGTTCCAGACCAGACGTCGCCTCTCGCTCGTCAGTGTCTCGGGTTTCCACAGGGACACCACCACCAGGATAACCGAGCAAATAATCGCAAGGTAGAACGTAGACATCATGCTGGGGATGTCGAGGCGCTTCCAGAACGCCAGCGCGGGCCTGTCCTTGAACCAATCCATCAGGAGCACGATCAAGCCCAGGGCGGACCCGACATACAAAGTGACCTGGGCGGCCAGGCCCGAGGCGCGCCGCCAGAAAACACCCCAGACGAACACCACCGTGATCGGCGGAGCGATCGCACAAATCAGACTGACGCAGCCCTGATAAATGCTCCCAAAGCGGTCGATGTGGGGCGACCAGGCGATCGCCAGGACCATCCCCAGGAAGGTGACGACCCGTCCGATGCGCACCAGTTGCTTGTCCGACGTGTGGGGCCGCAGGGGTTTGTAGATGTCGTAGCTGAACAGCGTAGCAATCGAATTGAGAGCGCCTGAGACCGTTCCCATCAGGGCCGCCAGCAAGGCCGCCGCCACGATGCCTTTCAATCCCGAAGGCAACAGCTCTTTGATCAAGTGACTGTAGGTGTCGGCCGGATCCTCCAGGGCCGGAATCATGCCCTTCCTGACCAGCGCCAGGCAAATCGTCCCGGGCAAGACAAAGATGAACACGGGCAGGATCTTGATGAAGCCCGCGAAGAGAGGACCCACCCGCGCGTGGTTCTCATCCTTGGCGCCGAGCACACGCTGGACGATGGTCTGGTCGGCGCACCAATACCACAGCCCAATAATGGGATAGCCCAGGAACACAGAATACCAGGGCAGATTGCTCGGATCGTCCGCGCCGCGCAGGACTGTCAGCTTGACCGGCTCGACACTCGCAGTGATCCCGGCCCACCCGCCGACTTTGACATAACCGATGACCGTAATGCAGATCGCACCGAGCAACAGCACAACCGTCTGAATGGATTCGGTGACCACGACCGCCAGGAGTCCCCCCACGATCGTATAGGCGCCGGTCAAAACGGAAATCGCAATGATGCTCGTCATAATCGGGATGCCGAACATGCCCTTGAGCACGAGAGCCCCGGTGTAGAGCGAAAAACCGATATGAATGAAGATCGCCGAGAAGATCGACAGCACCGCCAGCCAGTTGCGACAGGCGGGATTATAACGCCGCTCCAGAAAATCAGGCAAGGTCGTGACGCGTGAGCGAATGTAGAACGGCGCGAAGAACAGCGACAAGGCAATCAGGGTGAACGCGGCCATCCATTCCATGTTGCCGTAGGCCAGACCGTTCATGTAGCCCTCCTGGGCCTGGCTGACCAGATGAATCGTCGAAATGTTCGTGGAGAACAGGGCCAACCCGATCATTGGCCAGCGCAGCGTACCGCCGGCCAGAAAGTAGTCTTCACCCTTCGTGCCACGCCGCATTTTCAAGCCGGCCAGACACCCAATGGTCACGATGCTCAGGAGATAGATGACAACGATCGCCAGGTCGATGCCGCCAATTTGGACTTCCGCGATGAGATATCCCATAAGTCGCTCTCAAGACTACACCTGTCGATTTCGCCTCCCACACCGCGAGATTGGCCTGCGGGTTTCCACGGGCTCTATTATGCGCATCCGGGGCAAATCGGAAATGTAGATTTTAGTGATTATTGTGGACTATTTAGTGCAATACGGCGATTCTAGTCAATATGAGAGATTGTCGGCGTGTGTATTCCACGCATCGGACCCTGAAGTCGAAACGACTGACCCAGGCAGCGCATGTTACGAAACGTCCGGTTCAGATTGCTCAATATCGAGTTTTGCCGGTGTGACCGATCCTGGCACTTTGAGAACGTCAACAGCCCGTTCTCGCGCCTGTATCTGGTCACCGCCGGTGAGTCGCGGGTGCGCCATCATGGGCGAGAGTACCGTCTTACCGCAGGAACCCAGCACCTGATCCCCTGCTTCACCACCCATGACTGTCACTGCCCCGATTGGTTCGAACTCTATTTCCTGCACTTCACCAGCGAGATCGGCCAAGGTAGCGATCTGTTCGCCGTGCAGGAATACGAATGCCATCGCCAGGCCGGGAACGTGGAGTTCGAACGATTTGGCCGCCTATTGGAATTGAACCCAAACAAGAAGCTGGACGAACGCGACCCCACGAAACCTACCAGCAAGAACATCTATACGTACCGGTACGACAACGAGCACCGCGAAGCGCTGTGCGACCGGGTCGAATCGCAGGCGCTCCTGCGCCTGCTGCTCGTCCCCATCCTCCGCGAGGCTCATGTGGCACCGGAAGAGAAGACCATCCGGGCGCGCCGACGCTTCGACGACGTCCTGGCCCATATCGACACGCACCTGTCCGAACGGATCGCGCTGGCCGATCTGGCGGCGGTGGCGTCACTCGAGACCAACTACTTCTCGCGCCGATTCCACCAGACGTTCGGCGTACGACCCGTGGAGTACATCAACCGTAGACGCATCGAGCGCGCCCAATCGCTGTTGCTCTTCACCAATGACAACCAGGATCGTATCGCCAAGCAGGTCGGCTTCTCGGACTGGGCCTACCTGTCGCGCGTGTTCCGTAAGTACATAGGCATCTCACCCGGTCGGTACCGGCAACAGAACCTCCTCGCGTGAGGCCGAGGCAAACCATCTTGGGTCCCTGGACCCGCGGAAAGAGAGAACAACCATGAAACAACATCACCGCATCAAGAACTGGATTATGGTGGCGGCACTCCTCGGCGTCCTGCTGGCGTCCTCGACCGCCAAGGCTGAACTGACGCGACTGGCGTACAACCATCCGGGGCTCGTGGTCGATCTTGGCGTGGGCCTCTGGGCCTGGCCCCTGCCGATGGACTACGACGGGGACGGCGACTACGATCTGTTGGTCTCCTGCCCCGACAAGCCCTACAATGGGATCTTCCTCTTCGAGAATCCGGGGGGCGACGCGAAGATGCCAGTCTTCAAGCCCGGCGTCAGAATCGGCAAGGGAATGAGCAACATCCAGGCTTCCTACGTTAACGGCCAACCGCGTCTCCTCACGCCGGCCACGGAACTGATCGGTTTCCGCAACGGTGACTTCGGGGCGACAAAGACCATTCATTCCACCAGCAAGATACACAACCCGAAGGGCCGCACCCGCGCCAATCAGTGGAAGTACTGTGACTTCGAAGCCGATGGCGATCTCGATCTGATCGTCGGGGTCGGTGATTGGACCGAATACGGCTGGGACGACGCCTTCGACGCGCAAGGGCAATGGCAACGCGGCCCGCTCCATGGGTACGTGTGCCTGCTCCGCAACGAAGGTACGACGGAGCAACCCAAATACAGCAAACCCGAGAAGATCCAGGCCGGGAACAAGCCGATCGACGTATACGGCATGCCCTCGCCCAACCTGGCGGATTTCGACGGGGATGGCGACCTGGACATCCTTTGCGGCGAATTCGTCGATGGGTTCACGTACTTCCAAAACACCGGGACGCGTCAAGCGCCCCGCTACGCCCAGGGTCGCGTGCTGGCCAACAGCACCGGTCCCATCCGCATGGATCTGGAGATGATCGTTCCGGTCGCGATCGATTGGGACAGAGATGGTGACATCGACCTCGTGGTCGGCCAGGAAGATGGCCGGGTCGCGTTCCTTGAGCATACCGGGAGGGTCGTCGCCGGGATGCCCCAGTTCTCGGCGCCCCGGTTTTTCCAGCAGCAAGCTACCCTGGTGAAGTTCGGCGCGCTGGTGACGCCCTACAGCATCGATTGGGACGACGACGGAGATGAGGACCTGATTTGTGGCAACACGGCCGGCTACGTCGGTTTCATCGAGAATCTCGACGGAGGCGATCCGCCCAGGTGGGCGGCCCCTGTCTACCTGGAGGCGGATGGCAAGGTGATCCGAATCGAGGCGGGCGCGAACGGTTCGATTCAAGGCCCATGCGAATCCAAGTGGGGTTATACCACCCTGAGCGTTGCCGACTGGGACCACGACGGTCGGCTCGACATCATCGTCAATTCCATCTGGGGCAAGGTCGTGTGGTTCCGTAACAACGGATCGCCCAGCAAGCCCAGGCTGCAGACGGCACGTCCGATCGAGGTCGAATGGAGGGGAACTCCGCCAAAACCCGCGTGGAACTGGTGGAACCCGCAGGGCAAGAGCCTGGCGACCCAGTGGCGCACCACGCCGGTGGCGATCGACCTGAACCAGGACGGGCTCAACGACCTCGTGTCACTCGATCACGAGGGGTACCTCACCTGGTTCGAGCGACAGAGACGAAACGACCGGCTGGTCCTTCTGCCCGGCCAGCGCATCTTCGAAGGCGACGGAGTCTCGGCCTTTGACAACAAGCAGAGGCCCAAGAACAAGACAGGCGGCCCGCTGCAACTGAACACGGCCCGAGCCGGTGGCAGTGGGCGGCGCAAACTCTGCCTGACCGACTGGGATCGGGATGGCAGGATCGATCTGTTGGTGAACAGCGTCAGTGTAAATTTCCTGCGCTCCACGGCGCAAGAGGGTGGCAAGTACATCTTTCGTGACATGGGGCCGGTCGACACCCACGTACTGGCGGGACACACGACGAGCCCGACCATGGTGGACTGGGACAGGAACCAGACGCCCGACCTACTGATCGGAGCGGAGGATGGGTATTTCTACTATCTAAAGAACCCGCACGATGAGAAATAGGGAACCGTCCTGGTCGGGCCGGTCTACTGCAGAACGGGGGGTGAAACCGACAGCCCCTTCTGTTGGGCAAGTTGCTCCTCGACGCCGTAGGTGCCATAGAAAGGCACGTTGCTGTCCAGCCAGAGGTACAGGCGTCGCAACTCGGCATCGGTCAATTCGACATGCTCGGCGTGAACCCGGTCGGTAAGCGTCTGCGCCAGTGGACTGACGTCGGCCCCGATCTTGCCCGGGCGGGTGACAATCGGTTCGATGCTGGCGCCGCCCCACTCGTACCACTTCACAAAGGGCTTCAGACTCTCGTACGATTGGGTGAACGCGCCGGCCGGCGCGCCCGTTAAGACGAGTGGGCTCTTGCCCTCTTCCTTACCGCCATCGTGACAGCTCACGCAATGCTCATCCAGAATCGGCTGCACCAGTCGAGGGAAGCTGAAGGGCCATGTACCGTCCGGGCCGCGCTCAATCCGCGAAGGCGCCCTTCGCATCGCCAGAGGACGCGCATTGGCGATAGCCGTCGCCTGGTTGCGATGCTCATGACAACCAACACACCCCTGCCGCTCTCCCGGCTGCAGGTACGTAACCGAGCGCATCGATTGCACGGCCTTGCCCTGCTGATCGACGGCCTGAAAATACAACGGCTTCCGCGCCGGCGCCCGAAAATAGGCCGAGCCATCGCTCTCGACAGGAACGGTGCCCAGAAGCAACCGCGCGCTCTCGGCGTTGGCGTGCCCGATCCGGGGCTTGTTGGCGACGTGTGTCCGGCTCTTGGGCAGAACCTGAAAGATCCGCAGCGTGACGATCCGCCGATCCGCCGGCATGGGGAAATGGCTCACTCGCGCATCGGTCAGCATGAATTCGCCTTCCTCGCCGAGATCGTCGTCCAACGTGCTGGGCACCACCGGAGGCACGTCACGCGCCACCAGCGGGATCGGGTACATCGAAGAAATACCTTTCTCGCGATAAAGCAATTCCATATTGCCAAACCGGTCGAAGTAGTACAGTCCTGTCTCGGTATCGGCTTTCACGTTGGGCCCCATGCCGGGCAAGGGATCGAAACTGAAGGCGACCAGGAAATAATCTTCCGACAAGGGCCAGGGGCTGTGGAAGTAGCTATCCGGCCATCCCGGGGCCTCGGGAAAGCACACCTCGGGCGTGAGCACCTCGATCGCCTCGAAACTGTCCTGACCGGTCTGCGGGTCCAATGCGACCCGACGCGGATCGAGCAGCACGAGCGAACCACCCACGTCGGCATGGTGGGCGCCGGCCAGGAAGGCCAGCTTGTGCGAGTTGGGGATCGCCTTGGGCTGATAGCAGGCGTTGATCTTCATGGTGTAGTTGCCGAACAGCGCCTCGGTCGCAGACCCATCGGGATTGGCGATCCAGAGCCCATGGAAGTTCGCGGCCGAGCGGTCGACATAGTCCCAGCGGATGTACACGATACGCCCATCGTGCAGCACGGAAGGATGCCACTCGCTCGTTTCGTGGAAAGAGAGCGTACGCCGGTATTTCAGAGTCGGATCGAGCCGGTGCAGCGTGTGGGCAGGCAAGGGCTCCCAGGGATTGTTGCATCGCGTGAACCCCCCGCGCGCCGACGACATGAAAGCGATCCCACCGTCCGGGAGCGGACAAGGATCGAAGTCATCCTCGTTGCCATGCGTGATCTGTCGGATGTTGCTCCCATCAACGTCCATCGCAAACAGGTGGAAGCACTTTCGGTCCTGCGAGTAGTAATCCGGCTTCTTCTCGGCCCGTTCGGCAAATGCGAAGTAGATCGTCTTGGCGTCGTACGACAGCGAAAGCGTCGTGAAGTTGCCCCGTCCCAGACGAGAGCCCGTCAGATCGCGGAGGGCGAACGAACGACCCGGCTCACCGAGGATGTAAATTCCTCCACCGGCGATATCCTCGTAATCGTAATAGTAGCCCAGGTACTCGTGCAACATCTGGCAGACGAAGCGCTTTCGCTTCATGAAAGCGAGTCTCTTGCCCGCCAGGAGAGGGTTCTTAAACGCCAGGCGGCGGGTCAGCCAGCGAATGTCACGATACAGATCGAGCCGCTGTGATTCGCTCAGCAGATCCACATCGATGACGCGCCGCTTCAGTTGAGTCAACGCAGCCCGCTCGGCCTTCAGGTCCGGCGCCTCGGGCATGCGCGACAGACTGGCCAACAAACGCTCGGCGGCAAATCCGACCGCCCCGATCGCCTCAGGCGACGACGCGTCTCGATTCAGCCGCTTCTCTTGCGCCGCCCAATCTTCCTCGACGGTTGCTCGAAACGCCGGAGAAACCGACACCTCAGCCGACGCTATTGCTGTAAGCGCCAAGCCTATCAGGAGTGCCATTATGACCGATCGACTCTGCCCATCCTGGCGCCGCATACGCATTCTCCTTCCGGCTTCGAAGAAATCTCGTGAATCCGCTATACAGGATTGATTATACCAAGCAACCGGTACGCATGCCAGACCGACTCCCGCCAGTGGGAGTCGGTTGGTATCAGAACGAAATGATTGGCTCGGGCCCGCCGAGCAGACGAGGTCAGGACTAAAGCGACAGCACGTACGCAGCGAGATCCGCGATCTGCTTGTCGGTCAGATCCGAGGTATCGCCATGCGCATCGTCCGGATTGAACTTGCCAAGCACATCGGCGATGGTCCGAGCGCGGCCATCATGCAGATAGGGGGCCGTCCGCCAGACCTCGACCAGACTGGGCGTGTCGAATTCCTGGCCAACCTCGCGCAGTTTGCCCGTACCGACATCGTACTTCTCCAGGTCCGTATGCAGGCGTCCACTGTGGCATTGGGCACAACCGGCGGAGTTGAAGAGCGTCTGGCCTCGTGCAGCACTCTTACTGAGCTTGCCCTTGACCAGATGGGGACTCGGAACCGGCTGCAGTGACTTGAGGTACTGGTCGATCGCGACGGCGTCCGCCTCGGGACGTACGGCGAACTGGATGTGCCGGATACCCGCTCGTACCGCCAGTTCGGCTGTGGAACGCACACCCAGGCTCATAGAAGGCGGCGTCTTATGAGCCAGCAACAGATTCTTGGTGTTCTTCGGGTTACCCAGACCGTCATTCATGAGGTCCCAGTTGAGCGCATCGGCGCGAGCGTTCCCGGGATGGCAACTGGAGCAACTCTGCCATGACTGAAAGCACAGCGCCGCATCATGAAAGAACAACTCTCCCTGACGGATGGCCGTCAGTGGCTTCTGAGGGCCCAGCGCGATCGAGCGTGCCTTAGCGCGACTCTCGGGTTTGACATCCACCACGCCCAGGCTGTCGGTGAAGTGCTCGGTGATATAGGCCTGCGTTCCGATCAGAGCCAGCCCGCGCGGACCGTTGCCGGATAGCTTGAGCCGTCGCTTCAGACCGACCAAGAACGATAGATCGTTCGGGACATCCTCAGCACTGGAGGAGGCGTCGGAGACCTTCTCGTTGGCCGCCGCCCGGGTGAGTTTGTCGTGGAGTCCGCTCCGATCGATAACGCTCAACTCGTGCGTCCCGGCGGTCGTCACACAGATCTGCTTGCCATCGGCCGTGCAGGCGACCGACCAGGGGTTGGCCGCTCCGAGATCGACGTCGTCGAGCAGGACGGTATTGATTCGCTTACGGCTTGCCACATCGATAACCGTCAGAGCGTTGGTGTTCATCCAACCGCGTTCGAGCTGCGTCGTCGGCAATTGGTAACGTGCGAGAAGGTGCGTCACATAGGCATTCTGACCATCGGGGGAGATCGCAATGTCACGCGCCGCCATACTGCCGTTGGGAAGCGGAATCGACGAGACAACCTTGCCGGCCATGGTATCGACAATCGAGATCTCGGCCGCGGCGTAGTTGCCATCCGCCACGCCGGCCGGCAGGAGGTTCACGACGAACAGGGTCTTACCGCCGGCCGCCAGCGCCAACGCAATGGGCTCGCGGGGCACCGCAATCCGGCCCGTCTCCTTGCCTGAAGCAAGATCGATCACTGAGACGCTGTTGTTGAACCGGTTGCAGACATACAGCTTCTGACACTTGCAGCAGAGCGCCAGCGCCCCGGGCGTGTGACCGACCCGGATCTTCTTCGCTATGGCGCCTGTCTTCGTATCGACGACGAACACCCGTCCCTTCGGCGCGGCACCGGCAACGTACAACGTAGCGCCGTCGGCCGACAGCGCCAACCCGCCCGGTTGGACCGGCAGCGAAATGGTCTTGGCAACTTCGCCTGAGGCGATGTCAAAGACGGCGACTTGCTTGGCCACCGGCTCGGCAATATACAGCGTCTGGCCGGCCGCATCGGTAATAACCGCCTGTGGACCCAGGTAATCCCCGGCCGGACTCGGCGCCGCCGGCGCCGTGACAACGTGGACAAAGAGAGCCATGAAGATCGCTGCAGCTCGAAGTGTTCGTTTCATTTCACATCTCCTGTGGAGCGAGTCGAAGACGACCCAACTCCCTTCCTGTACACGGCTGTCTGAGTACGCGGCTATAGTATAAGGGCCGCGTCTCGGCTACGAAAAGATCAAATTCGTGTCGGAGTGCCTCACTCCAGCGCCGTCATGAACGTTAGCCACCTCCGTAATGATCGCTCCTTCCGGACCGCCAAACTGCCAGTGCCGCGCGGTGGCCCGATTCAAAGGCGTGAACTGCCCTGGCTCGAGGATCACCTCGTGCTTGACGGTGACCGTTCCATTCATGTGACACTTCGGCACGACCGCCTTCATATTCGTCGTCGGCTCGCCCTCACCATAGACGTAGGAAACGCCATGACGGACGACCCAGCCTTCCAGTTTAGCGGGATTCTTGTCCGTAGACAAGTGATAATGTTCGGGGAGCATCTGGCCGGGCAGCAGGAACAGATCCATGACCATGTACCGGTCCTTCTCGTTGTTGACGAACATATTGGCGCCGAGTCCGAGTTTCGTGAATTGGCCCGTGCCATAGTCCGAGACCCAGAGCTTCTCGCGAATGTCGGGGAAGACGGGGTAGCCATGATACTTCATCAGGGCAATGTAGGCGTCTTTGCCAGCATCCTCTTTGAACTTGCCCTCGGCGTCATAGAAGAAGCTGTTCTTGAAGTGAACCTTGCCCTTCTTACCCCGCACCTTCTTGGGAGCGGCGGCAACCGTCTGGGCCGATACACCCACGGCGGCGACGCCCGCCGTCTTGAGCACGACTCGTCTACTCATGCGATCTTTCGTATCCATCTCTATCTCCTTGACCACTGAGAAATCAGTACTATGGGTTCAACACACGTCCGTCCACACGGGATCGAGAGCGTCGATCAGCTTCTTGTACCGTCCGTACTTACGGGCATACAAATCTTTGCGTTCGAGGACCGGCTCGATCCGCCGCGAAAGGCGAACCATGTTCTGGACGGCCTCTTCGTAGCTTCCATGGCAACCGGCCGCGACGGAAGCCGCGATCGCCGCTCCCAGGGCCCCCAATTCGGTCCCCTCCGGCGTCTGAATCGGCGTCTGGAAAATGTCGCTGAAGATCTGCAGCCACACGTCGCTGCGGGCCGCGCCGCCGGTCAGTCGAATCACCTCGGGCAGACTCCGGAACTTCAGCAGTTTCTCGACATGGCTCAGGTGCGTAAAGACAACACCCTCGTAGATCGCCCTGAGGACATGGGCACGGGAATGCCTCCCCTCCAGCCCAACGAAACTGCCTTTGGCGTCCGGGTTCACATTCGATCCATATAGGAACGGAAGAAATACGATGTTTGAATCGTCCGGGCCCACGGACCCGACGAGATCGTTGCACAGATCGTACACACTACCGCCCTGTTTCTGGGCGGCCGCGCTCTCGGCCTCGAAGAACTGGGTGACAAACCACTCCAGATTGCTAGCCGACGTGGCGCTGCCTTCGAGCATCAGGTAGTAATCGTCCATGCTGTAGCAGGACGTCATGAAGACATCGTCGGTTGTGATCGGCGTTTTGGAGATGTACTGGTTGTTACCCCAGGTGCCCACCACGATGCACAACTGCGACTCGTCGATCATCCCACAGGACAGGCCGCACGCGTCGATGTCAAACATGCCACCGGCGACCGGCGTCCCCGCGGCCAGCCCCGTCTCGGCAGCCGCTGCGGTGGTCACCTCCCCGCAAAGTTCCGCCGTCTTGACGATCGGTCCCAGCAGGTCCCGGGCGAAACCGATCCCGAAATCGGCCAGCAATTCATCGTCCCAGTCCCGGGTCTGCAGGTTCATCAGACTGGTCCCGGAGAAGTCCGTCAACTCGGCCTGGAATTGCCCGGTCAGTTTGGACCGGACGAAATCCTTGGCCATTAGCACCCAACCCGCCTGCGCCATCGTCTCCGGCTCGTTGTCCTTCAGCCAGGCAAGCAGCGCATTGGGTTGAGCAGGCCAGACACACTGCATCGTCTTTGGTCGAACTTTCTTGTCGATGCCATCGGCGACCCACTTGTCGACATAATCTCGCGCCCGCCCGTCGGTGGAGAGGATCGCGTTGCGAACGGGATTGCCCTGTTTGTCCACCAGGTACAATCCGTTGCCATGTCCCGTGCAGGCGACGGCGATGATCTCTTTGGGATCAACGCCCGACTTGGCGATCACTTCCCGAATCGCGCCGGCGGTGATGCGCCAGAATTCATCGACGTCCCGCTCTTGCCAGCCGGGATGAGGCGATAGCAGCCGGCTCTTGCCCGACGCGACCGCCACCTCGCGACCCTCCAGAGTGAAGAGCCCGGCCTTCGACACCGTACAACCGTTATCTACTCCCAACAAATATTGGGCCATCGTCTAATTCCTCTCGTGTCAGGATGCCGCCTCTTGATCTTCCGTCGGCGCTTCGCCGGCCACCTATGCCGCAGCCTCCTTCACATCGTTCTTGAAGAGCGCTACGAGGGCCGCCAGCAGAACCACGGACATCACGGCCGCAACCATGAACACCGGCTTCCAATTGCATACACCATCGGTCGTGTATCGCTCGATGATCTCGACGTTGAAGAACGTTCCTAACAGCATGCCGACACCAAAGCACATCAGAACGATCAGGCCCTGCGCCTGGGCGCGCATCTCAGGCGGCGCCTTCTTATCGGCGTAGACCTGGCCGCCCACAATGAAGAAGCCAAAGATGACACCGTGAATGAGGATCGCCACGTAGTACATAACCGTCTGCTCGGCCGCTATACCGCCCCACAGCGCGAAGTATCGAATGGCCAGCGCCAGCAGCCCCAGCGCCATGGTCCACTTGGCGCCGAACCGCGCCAGAGCCAAAGGCACCAGGAGCATCAGGAATATCTCCACGAACTGGCCCAAGTTCATGGTGGCCGTGACTTTCTCGAATCCCTGACTGAGGAAGAACTGAGAACCCAGAGAGAAATACAACGTGAACGGGATCATGACCAGCATGGAGATGATAATGAACAGAGCGAAGTTGCGGTCTTTCATAAGACCAAGCGCCCGCAGGCCCAACGCATCGACAACCGAAGCCTCCTTGCCCTTGGCCGGCGGCGGCGTGTTGGGCAACGTCAGGCTCAGAAGGGCCGCCAGTAACGCGGTCCCCGCCCCGCAATAGAGGGGGATTGCGGTACCATCGATGGACCTGTTTCCAAACAGGCTGGTGGCAGCGATAAGACTGAAGGCGGCGGAAGCCACCCAGCCAATCGATCCGAAGACACGGATCTGGGGGAACTTCTCCGACGGAGCGTTCGCCATGGCGATGGCGTTGGTCAGACTCCACGTGGGCATGTAGCAGAACATGGCCAGCAGGAGCAGTGCGAACAACGCCGGCGCGCTGGTCTGCCGGGCGGCCAGGAAGAACAGCACCGCACACGCCACGTTCAGAACGGTCAGGATCTTCTGGCTAGCGAAGTGGCGGTCCGCGATCATACAGAAAACCGGAGCGATGAGACAACCGAGGGGCATGACGCTGAGAATCCAGGCTTTGTAGCTGCCTTCAATCCCTATGTTCGTCAGGTAGCCGGCCATCTGCACCCAGAAAACGGCGAACATCATGTACTGTAAGAACATCATGGCGCTCAGGCGGATTCTCACACTCAAGGACATGCCTTCCATCTGGCGACTCCCTTTCTGGATTCGCTCGGCGAATCCGGGAAAACATCATGGACCGTAGTTCGGTTTCGACTACTTCCGCTTCAGGACAGAAACGGTGTGCGGTGCATCATACTCGTTGTCGTCAAAGGGCAGGTCGATATTCGCGACGTAGATCTTCTTGCCGCGCAGGCAGACCTCCGAAGGCTTGTCGAGCAGTCCGTCGACGCCGCCGGAGTTGTTCTCGTTCTGCCAGATCGTAGTGACCTTGCCCGTCTTGGGACAGACCTTGTGTACGGCGTTGCCGAGGAAGTCGGCGATGTAGATTTGCCCGGTCTTGGGACAGATCTTCAAACCGTCGGTGCTCTGCATGCCGTCGCCCTTGGCGACCTGTTCGCGCGAGACGACCTTACCGGCGGCATTCAGCGTGTAACGGAGCAGGCTGGCTTCTCCGAAGTTGCAGACATATAGCCGGCCGTCCGCGTCGAAGCCCATCCCATTGGCGCCGACGCGCCAATCCTTGTTGTACGTCAGGAACTTCAGCAGGAGATGCCTGTCCTTGCCGCCGGGTTGCAGATGGATCGGGCGATTGCCGAATTCGGCGTACTTGAAACGGTACACGCCACTGGGCATCGGATCGGCTTCCAGATCGAGGGACGTTTCGGTCACGTACACGCTGTCACCGTGACAGGAAACGGCGTTGGACTGCAAGAACCCGGTCACCAGCACCTCGGTCTTGACCGCCTTGCCATCCTTCATGATGACGCGCAGGAGGCGCGACTGATAATCGTTGAAGCCGCACATGCTCTGGTTGTCCGCGAGGTAGAGATGGCCATCCGACCCGATATCGATCCCCAGCAATCCAACCTTGCCCGTCTCGGGATGCTTGGGCAGCGTCACGACCTCACTGATCTCGTCCTTGGGCGAGATCTTGAGGACCTTGGCGGGGTGGCTGTCGTCATTGAAGTTCGGAATATTGAGATAGATGGACCCATCGGAAGCGAGCACCATGCCGTCAGGCGTATTGTATTTCTCGGGCAGTTCCACCCCGATCTTCGGTCCGCTCGTCGAAGCACAACCGTTGATTAGCAGCGCCGCCAAAACCGCCGCGACTACTCCCATTGCCTTTCGTTCCATGATGGTCCCTTTCCTTGCCTTGTGAGCTGTAGTCTTCGTAGGGTGGGGCTCGCCCCACCAAAATCTTAATGCATCGCCAATCCGGCGCTGACATCCACGGTCGCGCCGGTCATATAACTGGCGCGATCCGAAGCGAGGAACACCGCGACATCCGCGATCTCTTTGGGCTGGCCGATCCGCTTCAGGGGCACCCGATCGATGTACTTCTGTCGGTTCTTCGCAAACGCCGGCGCCATCATTTCCGTCTCCATGATCCCCGGCGCCACGCAGTTGACGGTGATGTTCTTGTCGCAAACTTCGCGTGCCAGCGAAATCGTAAACGAGATCAGAGCGCCTTTGCTCGCATCATACGGCGCGTGGCCGATCGTCGAACCGCGCAGCGCCGCCTGTGACGAGATGTTGACGATGCGCCCGCCCCGATCAGCATTCAACAACCGCTTGACGAATTCGCGACAACAGAGGAAGGCCCCTGTCAGGTTGACCTGCAAGGTGTAGTTCCACGTCTCTTCGCTCATGTCGGCCACCTGGGCGGTCGGACAATAGGCCGCATTGTTGACGAGCACGTCGATCCGGCCCCACCGCTCGTCGATCTGCTCGAACATCTTGACCACGTCATCTTCCTTGGCCACGTCGGCATACGCGATCATGGCCTCGACCCCATGCTCACCTTCGATGTCCCGGGCCAAGGCCTCCGCAGACTCCGGGCGACTACGATAGTTGATAACCACCTTAGCCCCTTCGGCGGCGAAACTCCGGCAAATGGCCTCGCCCAAACCGTACGAGCCTCCGGTAACCAACACGACCTTATCTTTCAAGTTCAGATCCATGCAATCGATTCCCTGCTATCTATGGTTTTAACACAACCCGCAACGCTTCTCCACTCTGCATCAGCTCAAAAGCCTCTGTGACGGCATCGAGCTCCAGTACGTGGCTGACCAGTTGATCGGCCGGCAAGGTCCCTTCAGCCAGATACCCCACCGCCTGCTCCACGTCAGCCGGCGTCGAATCGCTCGTCCCCACGACGCGAAGTTCCCCATAGTGAATCGCCCGGCTGTCCAGGGAGATTTGACGTTTCTCGACGGGCAAGGAGGCGAACAGACAGACGGTCCCGCGCTTGCGGACCAGCGTCACGGCCTGCTCCTGAGGCGCGGCGGCCGGGGCGGCAACGATCGCGACATCGACGCCCAGCCCGCCCGTTTCGTCGCTGACGATCTGCGCCAGATCCTGCTGCGTCGGGTCCACCAGCACCTCAAAACCGAACGCCCGGGCCTGTTCCAGCCGAGTCGGATTGACTTCCGTCATGATGATGCGGCCCGCGCCGAAGCGCCGGGCCGTGCAGGCGTTCATGATTCCCATCGGACCGGCGCCCATCACCAGGACGGTGTCGCCCGACTCGATATGGCAGTTGTTCGCCGCATTGACCGTGCAACTGACCGGCTCGGCCAACGCCGCATGCTCGGGCTTGACGTGGCCCGGGACTGTCACGACATGACCCTGCGCCAGCGCCCGGGCCGGGATCGTGACGTATTCGGCCATCCCCCCGGCATAAGAGAACCCCATCGGCGACACGTCCAGACACAGATTGGGCCAGCCCTTGCGACAATACGCACAATCCCCGCAGGAAACGCTCGTCGCCATCACGACGCGGTCGCCCAGGGCGAAACCACTGGCGTCGGCGCCCACGCTCTCCACGAGCCCAGTGAACTCATGTCCCATCACCTGCGGCGCCTTGATCCGTGGATTGCCCACTCTCCAGGCCTTCAGGTCGGTCCCGCAGACGGCGCAGGCATCGACCTTGACGCGAATTTCGTCGGCGCCACAGTCGGGAACGGGCGTCTCCTCGACGCGAACGTCACCCGGGCCGTGGTATCTAATAGCTTTCATTCTTGCCGTCATCCGGCGCTCCGGTCAGAACTTGTTCCGTTGAAGCGACGCCCAGACGCTTGCAGCCCTGGTCGAGGTAGCCGATCGCGGTTTCCCACGTGCGAATGCCCCCCGAGGCCTTGACGCCCATGGTCTGGCCCACGGTCTTGATCATGATGTCGATCACCTCGGGCGTGGCCGGACCGTCGCCAAAACCAGTCGAGGTCTTCACGAAGTCCGCCCCGGCCTGCTCGCAGATCTTGCACGCCTGCGCGACCTGTTCCGGCGAGAGCCAGCAGGTCTCCTGAATGACCTTCACCAGCGCACCACGTTTCTTGGCCTCAGCGACCACCGCTTCGATATCCTTCTGGACGTAGTCTTGATCGCCACTGAGGAACCGGCCCACGTTCATGACCATGTCCACTTCTTCGGCGCCCTGCTCCAGCGCCAGACGCGCCTCGGTCGCCTTCGTCTCGGGCAGATTGGCCCCGTGCGGAAATCCGGTGACCACACAAACTTTGACGCCGCTGTCCTTCAGATGCTCATACGCCAGCGGCACATCGCACGGACGTACGCACAGGCTCGCCACGCGGTGTTTCTTACAAAGATCGCAACCCTCAATCACATCCTGGGTCGTCGCGAAAGGTTTCAGCACGGCGTGATCGATCGTGCTCGCTACCTGGTCCCGTGTCCACATAAAAACGCTCCGTTCAGCTTCAACTGATTGATTCGAGAACCGGATCGCCCGAAGACGATCAATGCATCTCCCGTCCCCCAGTGACATTGATGGCCTGACCGGTCATGTAGTCGGCCCCGGCCGAGGAGAGGAACAACGTCACCGCCGTCACATCATCGATCGCGGCCAACCGCTGCAGCGGGATCTTGGCCGTGAACTTCTTGACCACCTCTTCCCGAGGCATCTCCAGGTTCTCAATGTAGCCGGCAGAGACATTGGCCCAGACGCCCGTATTGTCCGTGATGCCAGGACAAACACAATTGACATTAATGTTGAACCCCGCCAGCTCAAACGCCAGCGCCTGTGTGATGCCCATGATCGCCGCCTTGGCGCCTGAATAGTGCGTCATCAGCGCCGAACCGGTCTTGCCCGACTTCGATGAGAAGTTAACGATCTTGCCATACTGGTGCGTTTTCATCAAGGGCACAACGTATTTGGTGAACAGAAATGTCCCCTTGCAGTTGACGGCAAAGACGTGATCCCACTGCTGCTCTGAGATATCCTCGACCTTGCCCTGGGCGACAATGCCGGCCACGTTCACCAGGATGTCGATGCGACCGCCCAGCGCGTCTGCGGCCGCGGCGACGACCTTCTGTACCTGATCGGCCACCGTGACATCGGCAGCCATGCCGCTGCAAGACCCGCCGGCGGCGGTAATCTCCTGCGCCGTCTTCTCCACCGCCGAGGCCTCCAGATCGGTAATGAAGACCCGCGCCCCACTCTGGCAGAACCCCTCGCCAATGCCCCGACCGATCGCACCGACGGCGCCGGTGACCAGTGCCGTCTTCCCTTCGAGTTTCAGAATATCCATGTCTTCTCGTCTTTCTCCACTTGAAACGTCAATCTCGTCTATGGTTGCACCACCGACTCAGAAGGCTCTGTGCCGGAAACCGCGACATATTGGGTGGCGTCCGCTTCCTCCAGGATCACGCGGAAGCCAACGTTGAATACGCGTTGATAGGGCTCGTAGGCCCAGCGTGACGCCGAGCGGGCCCGCTGGGGTCGATCGCGCCAGGAGCCGCCCCGGGCGACCCGCTTGCGCAAGTCTGTCAGGGTGTTGCGTCCATCGTCGCCGATATAGGGATAGGGAGCATAGGCCGTCCGCGTCCATTCGGCGACATTGCCATGCATGTCCTTAAGACCCCAGGGATTGGCCTGGTATTGCCCCACGGCCCCCACGATCTTTTGACCATCGTTGAAACGCATGTCGCGGGGAGTGAAATCGGTGAACGCATCGGGATTTCGCACGGGGCGGGGGTTCACACCCGTGACAGCCAGCAGTTGAATCGACTGATCCGCCAGATTCGCGTGGAGCGAGAAATCGGCGTCCGGCGCCCCGTAGTACCAGGGGGTGACTGTCCCCGCCCGACAGGCCCACTCCCACTGAGCCTCCGTCGGCAGGGTGACCCGGCAGCCCGTTCGGGCACTGAGCCAGCAACAGAACTCCATTGCCTCTTGCCAGGAGATGCGAATCACCGGCTGATCCGGCAGGTTCGCCGGGTAACCAGGCGTGGTATGGTCCTTCCATTGCTGATCGATGTACCGACTGTCGTGCTCGGAATCGAACAGAGCATACTGGGCATTGGTCACTTCGCAAACGCCCAGCCAGAACGGCTTTTCGACCTGCACGCGGCGCCGCGGTTGTTCGTTCGCGAACCCGTTGGCGTCGCCCATGACGAACTCGCCGGCCGGTACAAGAGTCAGTTCCATAGAGGCGCCGTCACCCAGATCCAGCTTGCGACGGGCCGTACGACCCGCTTCGCTCGCGACGGAGACGGGCAAGGGTCGGCGCGCCGCCGGCTTGACCGGACCGCGTTGCGCCAGGAGTCGGACCTTGGCCTCATACTCCTGTTCGGGGTCGTCATCGATGTTCGCGTAGCGTTTCGCCAGCTCGCGACGACGCTGGTCCTGATCCAGGTCGCGCCAGATGGGAGGAACCCACTTGCCTCGATACGGCGTGTTCAGGTCGATCCAGGTGTAGACGGTCTCCCACGCCTCTCGGTCCAGTTGGACGCCATGATGCCCCGTCTCCAGCATCTGGATCAACTCACTCGTGCCGGCGTGGTACTCCATCGGCTGGAACACGTGAATGTCACTCTCAGGACCCGGGCGACGGACGTACGGATGCAGCGCCATGTAGGCCTGGTTGAAGCGGCCGACCGGCTTGCGATTCGCGAAATTGGGCCTGCCCTGCTTCTTGCCATCGTGACAAGCGACGCAGTAGCGATCCAGGACCGGCTCGACCTCCAGGTTGAACGCAAAGGGACGCACAGGCCCTTGCCAGGGCTCGATGGCGACAGGCGCCTTCAGGGCCGCCGCCGTCATCACGCTGGGACCGCTCGTGTTCTGAGGCTCGTGACAACCCACGCACGAAACGACTTCACCCGGCATGCCGACAAACCAACTGCGCATGATCTGCAGCGCCCTACCCTGTTCATCGAGGGGCTGGATCGAGATCGGCGTGTTGGCCGGGACGCGAAACAGCGCCGAACCATCCTCTTCGACAGGAACGGTCCCGAGAACGCGCTTGATGTCCCAACTGCTCTCGACCCCCACGCTGTTGTGCCCCCCCGTCTTGACGTGGGCGAAGTGATACGAGAACAGCCGGAGCTGCTTGACCTTGCCGCGCGGAACGCCGCGCAGGCCCTGGCCGCGATAGACATCGGTCAGGAAGACCACCGCCTCCTTCTGCGACAGGTCCACCTTGTCGGCGATTACCGGGGGACGTTCCCTCGCCTGCAGAGGAATCGGCTCAAACAGTCCGGCCCCTTCCGTCTCGGCGACCAGCGTCATGTTGTCGAAGACGTCCACCAGGTAGATCCCCCAGAGCGAATCGGCATCGAGTTTGGCCGAGACGAGAAAGTACTTGTCGCTCAAGGGATAGGGATGCAAAAACTGGGGCCAAACGCCGTTGACCAACTGGTCCCGGATGATCGGCTCGATCGTCTTGTGACGCCCCGGGATCTCCTGGATAGCCCCGTCCGCCTCGTGACGTCCCTGAGCCGGGTCGAAGAGCATCAGACGACCCGAGCGGCTGATCCCATGGTGTCCGCCCACGATCCCGACGACCTGCGTCGGGTGGTTGGGGATAGGACGGGCGTAGAAATAGGCGTTTGGGAAATACGAGTTGCTGCCCAGGTACTCCATCTGGCCCGTGCCATCAGGGTTCATATGGAACAGGATTCGCGAGAAATAATGCGGCGTATCGCTGTATTCCCAACGCAGGTAGAGGACGCGCCCATTGTTCAGCATCGTCGGGCACCAGTCGCTATCCTGCTCGAAGGTGAGCTGGCGAATGGTGTTTCGCTCGCGGTCCATTTGGTACAGCAGCGCCATCGGCCGGCTGCCATTCTCGCAGGGAAGGCCCTGGAAGCTCGCCGTACTCGTAAAGACGATCCGTTCGTCCGCCAGGTAGCATGAATCAAAGTGATCCACGTCTCCCAGCTCGGCGGGCGTGATCCGATTCATCCCTCGACCATCAGCGCCGATCTCGAAAATGTGCCAGCGGTCCGCCGCGCCGGGCATGCTGAACATCAACTTCTGGGCATCCCAGTGAAGGTCTACATCGGTGATCAGCTTGGGGCCATCGGGCTCGTACAGGGTCGCGGCCTCGGGATCGTCTCGCAGGTCGCTGAGAACCACGATCTCATTGTCCCAACTGGTCGCTGCGTTGGTGATACTGGTGTTGTTGTGCGAATTCAGCGACGCCATCCCGATCTCGCGACTCATCGCCTGGCGCGCCCGCCCGCCCAGGTTCCGGCGAATCACCAGCAATCGGTCGAAATCCAGCAGAGGATTGGCCAGCAGTGTCTTGCGCTGCCACTGCGTGAGTTCCTCGGCAAACCGGACCAACTCGTCGCGATCGACCTCCGAACCCTCGTCCAATGCCTTGGTGTATTGCGCCAGACGCTCGCGGAAACGTTCCAGGGTCTGCGTATGTCGCGTCGGATACCGTTCGGGAAACGTCTGCGCCAGATCGTTCGCTGCCGCGGCCAACGCCTCGATGTCCACCTTCTCCAAAGCCTTGAGGTTCTCCCGATAGACGCACGCCTGCACGTACAACTCCAGCCAAGCCGGATCACCAGGGTCCTTCTGCGACCCGGCAAGCTCCTCCATCCGACGACGTAGGCTCGACGACGCACCCCCGACACCATCGACGGCGCGGCCGATCATCCGTTCTTCCAGCGTCGTATCGGGACGATCGAACCAGGCCAGACACTGGCTCGCGCCTAGATCCTGGCTCATCCACGCGCTCTCCTTGGGAAAGTCCTTTTCGATCTGCGTCCACAACTCCAGGGCCGGAAGCGACTGGGCGGCGAAGTAGAATCCGTGCCCTCCCCGCATATTGTAGACTTTCAGCAGCAGGTCATTGACACCCGGCTTCAGGTTCAGTGCGAGGCGGTCCTGGTCTCGCGCCACGCCACGCGCGACGTTCTTCGACAGGACGGTCTTTCCGTTGAGGATCACGGCGATCCCATCGTCACTGCCCAGGCTCACCGTAATCCGCATCGGCCGTGGTGACGTGATCGTGCGATGAAGATAGGTTGGACCGACGATGTTCGGCGTCAGGCCGTAAATGACGCCATCCTCGTACTGCGTGCGCCGACGCCAGAGACGCTTGCCATCGGCCTTCTTGGCTTTGATATTGATGTTTTTCTCGGACACTGGGGCGTCCGTGAACTTCTTCGCCGGGAAGGGCCCCGCCTCGTGCCAGGCGCCCCACCGCAATCCAGCGCCCTCGTCCTGGTCGGTTCGAGACCATTGCCCGTACGCATGCCTGGTCGCCTGCATCGTCTCGGCCCAGGTGCTCTTCTTGACGTAGCAACCGGCGACGCCCCCGCCCGCCGCTCGCGAAGAACCGCTTACTACCAGAACCGAGCCGATTATCAGACCTAACAAGAACCGTATTGTCGTGCTCTTACCCATGTCTGCTCTTCTACTCCAAAGGCGCCGCTGACCGGATCAGACGCAGGCGACGGAGAGGCCCTCGGCCTCCAGTTCGGCCTTGCTCTGGTCGCTCAGCTTCTCGTCGGTGATAATGGATGAAACCTCTTTGAGGGGCAGAATATGCGCGAAGCCAGCCTTGCCGTACTTGGAGGAATCGGCACAGAGAATGCTCTGCTCGGCCTGGCGGGCCATGTGCTTGACCATTTCGGCGACATCGACCTGATGGGCCGTGAATCCCGACTGCAAACTGAACCCATCCGTGCCCAGGAAGGCCATTCGCACGTGGAACTGCTCCAATTGCCTCAGCGCCATCGGGCCCACCGTCGCCTCGCCCGAGGCGAGGAACTGGCCTCCAACGAGGGTCACATGCAGCGAGGGGTTGATGCGGGCGTAGGGCAGCAGCAGGGTCGAATTCGTGACGATATGCACATCACGCCGGCCCAGCAGGAACCGGGGAATCAGGGCCGTCGTCGTCCCGGCTACGATCATCACCTTGTCGCCATCGGCGACCATATCGGCGGCCGCCCTGGCGATGCGGGTCTTGCCCTCGGCCATCGTCTTCTGCCGATCCAGAACGCTCGGATGAAAGGCAGGAATCGCGCCGCCCCGAGTACGAATGATGTACCCATTCTCGGACAACCCTTCCAGGTCGCTGCGAATCGTAACCGTGGAGACGTCCAGCCGGTCGCTTATCTGCGAAACCGTGGCGCCCGCGTCCTCGGAAAGAATCCGCAGTATTTCCTTTCTTCTTCCAGAAAGCCTTGCAATCACTATCGAATACCTTACAATATGCTTTCTATTTGCTTTCACAATAGCTGAGCCATGACACGAAAGCAAGCTCTTTCGCGCCACATCCGGGAAAAAAGTCGCAGAGCCGGTTGAAGTCAGACGCACGCGCGGCGAACGGATGGGTATACTAGAGACGCAGACTCCCCGGCAGAGTCTGATTCTGGGGCAGAGTCGCGTCGCGACCACACTACGAGAAGGGGAACACTGAATGTCCGTACCGCAACCTCACTGGGCAACGGCGTGTCTTGGAGCGATACTGTGTCTCGTGCAGACCATCGCTACCGGGGCAGGCGAAGACTACTCCCGCAAGGGAACCTGGCACGAAACGCTTCTCACCTGGCATAAAGTCACGAGCCGACAGCCGGAACAAAATGGCCCCCTTGCACCCCTGCCCGACCTGGGCAAGAGCGGTTTCACCATCATGGCGTGGATCCAAACCACCGAGGGAGGGACCATCCTCGCCAAGGCGCCGGCCGAGGGGAAGTGGGCTGCCCAAGGGAAAACGCTCTTCGTCCGAGGGGGAAAACTGTGTCTGGATATCGGTTGGGTCGGCGCGGTCACTTCGCGCGGTCGTGTTGCGGATGGGAAGTGGCATCACGTGGCTCTGGTCGGTGAGGACAGCAAGTACGCGTTCTACATCGATGGCCGCAAAAGCGGCGGCGGCTCACTCCAAGCCAAGTCTGACATCGCTGGGCACTGTTTCAAGATCGGCTACACGAACTCCAATTTTCCAGACCCGTCGGGCTTTCAGGGCCTGATCGACGAGTTGCGTCTATTCTCCGTCGGGCTCGCTGGCGACGAAATCGCCAAATATGCCCGAGCGGATGCGTCCGCCGACGCGTTCGGACTGGTCGGCTACTGGCCGCTTGACGGCACACCAAAGGATGCCACGGGCAACGGGAACCACCCGATCGATGACACCATCAAGGAGTACGTGACCGGGAAGATTGGCAGAGCGGCGGTCTTCGACGGCTCGGAGCAGGTGACCTTCGCAGCCTCGGACGGAACCGGCATGCTCAAGCGGGTCTGGCCTCTCCTGGAACGGGAATTCACAGACGACGCCTCGCGTGAGCAGATGGAGTGGGAGAGGGCCGACGGAATCTGGAGCCGGGATTTCGAACCGGGCGATTGGGGAGAGCTTGCCAAACGCTATGCGTACGCATGCCAGCGGGCGCCCCAGATCGCGGCGAAAGCCAAAACGCTCGCGGCCAACGCGGGAGACCACCAAGCCGTGAGAAAAGTGCGGCAACTCTACTACCGCGCCAAGCGCTACGCCCAGTTGGATCGACTGCTACACGGCGTGAATCTGTACGGATTGCAGACGACGATCGAGAGCCGGATCCAGGACGGCTGTCCAAACGGGTCGGCCTACCGCAAGCGCTTTCGCGAAATCGAACGGAGGGTGGAAGGCTGGCAGGCGGACAAGACCTTCGACGCCGCGGCGATCCGCAAGCTGCAGAAGGATGTCCATGAGTTGCGTGAAGACGTCCTGCTGACGGACAACCCCCAGGTGAGCTTCGAGGAGATCGTCTTCGTCAAGCGGTACACCTACCAGTCCAGTCACTACTACACCGACTATATCGATGGCTGTGAGAAATACGGGGGCAACCTCTGCACGTACAATCTCGCGACCGGCGCGGTCAGGGAGATCGTGCCCTCCATGCGTCACGGCATCTTCGGGCGGTACGACTTGTCGTTCGACGCCCAGCGGCTCGTGTTCTCGTGGAAGGAGAAAGAGGGCGTGGGCTTTCGCCTCTATGAAGTGAATGTCGACGGGACCGGCCTGCGCCAAGTGACGTTCCCTCCAGCCGACGAACAAGCGCGCATCAAGAAGTACTGGCTCCGCAACATGGGCTCCTGGGCCGGCCGGCCGGTCGCCTATCGCCACCATACAGACGACATGGACCCGTGCTACCTGCCCGACGGGGGGATCGCCTTTATCTCTACGCGCTGCGAGTACGGAACCCTCTGCGACGGACCCGACTATTTCACCACGACGGTCATGTACCGCATAGACGGTGACGGCCAGAACATGGTGAAACTCTCCAACAGCGCCCTGAGCGAAAGCTACCCGAGCGTCATGGCGGATGGGCGAATCCTCTACACCCGCTGGGAGTATGTCGACAAAGGGGCGGTCTCAACCAAGTGCCTCTGGGCGATGTACCCGGACGGAACCAAGTCGGTGGAACTGTACGGCAACGACATCGCCATCCCCTCGGCGTTCATCCAGGGACGCGCCATCCCCGGCGCCAACAACCGGTTCGTCGTGCTGGGCGGCCCGCACTGCTGTCCGATGAACGGTATCGGAACCGTGGTGCGCCTCGACCTGAACAGCAACTATCGCACGGAAGCCCCGATGACACACATCACCCCGTACGTGCGGATGACCGAGTCGGGACACGGCGGGTTCCGCCACCTGCGCGATGGCAAGTGGGTCGTCGATCTGAAAGGCCCTCTGTTCATCGATCCCTTCCCACTCTCGGAGAAGCTGTTCCTAGTCTCGCAGAACCTCGAGCGTCTGTGGCGTGAGTTCGATGCATGGGATCTGTACGTGCTCGACGAATCGGGCTCGGGCGCCCTGATCTACGATGACCCGGAGTTCTCGTGCTATCAGCCCATACCCCTTCGCTCCCGGCCCAAACCACCTGTGCTGGCCAGCGCCGCAGAGCCCGATCTGGCCCAGCAAGGACTGGCCGAAATCATCGTCACGGATATCTACAGTGGATTGGAGGGCATCAAGCGGGGGGAGGTCAAGTACATCCGTGTCAACGAACAGGTCCCCAGACCCTGGGGCGCACGTCGGCGCTGGAGCGGCGACGTCTACGATCAGCAGCACGCGTGTGTGACCAAGAACACCCACCTGGGGCTGAAGGTCCAGCACGGCATTGTGCCGGTCTACGAGGACGGCTCGGCCCATTTCGTCGTCCCGGCCGACAAGAGCATCTTCTTCCAGGTCCTCAACGAGGACTTCATGGAACTGCAGCGAGAGAGAACGTTTGTGAACTACCGTCCGGGCGAGACCCGCGCCTGCGTGGGCTGTCACGAGCGCAATATCGACGCGGCGCCGCTGGGCGACAAACTGCCTTTGGCGCTGCTGAGTCCACCGGACAAGCCGGGCCCCCAGCCGGGCGAGCGAACCGGCGGGCGACCTCTGCACTATGCCTCGGACGTCCAACCCGTTCTGGATCGACACTGCGTTCGCTGTCACAGCGGCGCCGAGCCCAAAGCCGATCTGGACTTGACCGGGACGCCTACGAGCCATTTCAGCCGCTCGTATGAGAACATCCTGGACCGCGACCTGATTCCCGTGATCGGCGAGAACCATCCGAAGTGGGGCAACATTCACTACCTGCCTCCCAAGTCACTCGGCTCCCACGCGAGCAAGCTGGTTTCGCATCTGCGGAAAGGCCACAACGACATCAAGCTGACCACCGAAGAAATGGTCCGGCTGACCACCTGGGTAGACTCGAACGGCCAGTTCTACGGATCGTACTACGGCCGGCGTAATACGAAGTACAAGGATCATCCGAATTTCCGACCCGTGCCGACGCTGGACGAGGCCATCGCGGCCCTGCCCCCGTTACCGGAGGAGAAACGTTAGAGAACATCGGCCCGAACCGAGGGCCGCGAATAGGAATGAAAGAATGAAGAAGACCGCCTGTCTTATCATGGCAGTGTGTTCGGTGTGCGCCGTCGCCGCAGGGAACACCAGCGAATTCAATGCTAGAAACGCCGTCGGCGTCGACAGGCTCATCTTCGTCAAGCGGCTCACCTATCATTCCAGCCACTTCTACACGGACTTCATCGATGGTTGCGGCCGCTTTGGAGGCAACCTCTGCGTGCTCGACCTGAGAACAGGCAAGGTCACAGACCTCGTCCCGGAAATGAAGGACGGCATCTTTGGCCGGTTCAATCTGCATTTCGACGCCGACAGAATCGTCTTCGATTGGAAGAAGGCCCCGCGCGAGGGATTCAGAATCCTCGAGATCGATATCGATCCGGCCACGGGCGAGCGAACGGGTGGACCGCACCAACTGACGTTCCCGCCGGCCGATGAAGAAGATCGCATCAAGAAATACGACAACCATAAAAACGGCGGCACCGCGCGGATGTACTACCACCAGACCGACGACATGCATCCCTGCTACCTGCCCGATGGGGGCATCGTCTTCACCTCCACGCGTTGCGAATACGGCACGCTCTGTGACGCGCCGGACCACCTGACGACCGCGGTGCTGCACCGCATCGACGCCGACGGCGGGAACATGCAGCAACTGACAAACAGCCCGGTAAGTGAGTTCTCGCCCTCAATAATGGAAGACGGCCGCATCCTGTACACCCGCTGGGAATACGTCGACAAAGGCCAACTCGGCGTGAAATGCCTCTGGGCCATGCGGCCCGACGGGTCGGGGACGGTCGAGATCTATGGCAACGATATTACGTTTCCGCCGACGTTTTTGCACGGACGTCAGATTCCGGGCCAGAGCAACAAATTCGTCATGTTGGGAACGCCCCACTACCCTCAGAGCGGGATCGGGACCGTCATTCGGATCGACACGACCAAGGACATCCGCACGCGCGAACCGATGACCTACATCACACCCCACGTCGACATCCGTCAGGAACCGGGTTGGAACCATTTTGAAAACGGCAAGTGGCGCAAGCACACGCGGGGGCCGCTCTATATGGACCCGTTCCCGCTATCCGAGGAGCGCTTCCTGGTCGCCTACAATCCCGACAAGAAATGGGACGACCCCAAAGCCTACGGTCTCTATCTGATCGATGAAGCCGGCGCGCACGAGAAGATCCACGTCGATCCCAAGACCTCGTGCTGGCAACCGACACCCTTGCAGACGCGCCAGAAACCGCCGGCGATCCCCAGCATGCCGGATAAGGAATTGGCCAAGAAGAACCTGGCGGTCTGCTTCGTCCAGGACATCTATCGAGGGATGGAAGGCATTGGGCGGGGCGAGGTCAAGTACATCCGCATCATGGAGCAGATCCCCAGGCCCTGGGACTGCCGGCGATTCTGGGATGACGTCGCCCATACGGATCTAGTCAGTGCCGGGACGGCGCTGGCTGCCAAGGCGATGCACGGTATCGTGCCGGTCTACGAAGACGGCTCGGCCCATTTCTACGTCCCGGCCGACCGCAACATCTACTTCCAGGCGCTTGATGAGAACTTCATGGAACTCCAGCGCGAGCGCACCTATGTCAACTATCGCCCCGGCGAGCGACGCTCGTGCGTGGGCTGTCACGAAAAACCCGGCGACCTGCCGCCAGCGGGAGGCGCGGCCATCGCGATGGCCAAGGCACCCGTCATGCCGGGCCCTCAACCGGGCGACGCGACGGGCCAGCAGGTAATCCACTTTCCTTCCTATGTTCAGCCTGTACTGGATAAGCATTGCATCAAATGCCACGACGGCGACGACCCGGCCGACGAACTGGATCTGACCGGCGCGATGACAGAGGTCTTCAGCCGCTCCTATGAGAACATCATGGAGCGGGATCTGATCGTGACCTACCGGGAGGCCTCCGACTGGGAGGGGACGCCCTATTCGCGCCCTAAGACGATCGGGTCGCACGCCAGTGGGCTCATCACCGCCCTACGCGAGGGCGAGCAACACAAGGACCTGAACTTGCCTATCGAGGATTTCGCCCGACTGGCGACGTGGGTCGACGCCAGCGGCGTCTATTACGGGTCCTATTGGGGACGCCGCCTGTTGGAGTACCGGGACCATCCGAACTTCCGGCCGGTCCCAACATTTGCCGAAGCGATCAGCACCGTCAATCCGCTACCCGTTGACAAACGGTGACGCAATACGATAGAAATGAATGGTCATGGTTAGGATGGGCTTGGGCCCATGCCGTTTCCTTTGTTGGAACGCAGATAGAAAGCGAGTTGAGCATATGGTCGCAAGAGATTCGATCGGGCGGGTGATGATTGTGGTGGTCCTGGCGCTGCAGACCGTGGCTTTGGGCGCTACGAAGACGGTAAAGGTCAAGACCGCCGCCGACAGTGAAGCGATGGGCTACGAAGCCTACCGAGCCATGGATGGGAACCCCCATACCATGTGGCACTCGTTCTTCGGCTCCGGCGAAACGCGCCATCCCCACGAACTCGTGATCGACCTGGGCCAATCACGCGGCGTTTCGGGTTTCGCGTATCTGCCCCGCAGCGGCGGAGGCAATGGTACAATCAAGGACTTCGAGTTTTACCTTAGCGAGGATGACAAGGACTTCGGTCGCCCCGTCGCCAGAGGGGCGTTCGCGAAACAGAATGGCGAGAACGTCGTGCGTTTCAACACGCCGATCAAGGGACGCTACGCCAAATTGAGGGCCCTCTCGGAAGTGAACGGTCGTCCCTGGACGTCGATCGCCGAACTGCGATTCTTCAGCAAAGGCGTCACCTTCACCGCAGACGACGCCTCGGGGATGATCATCAACTCGCCCAAGACCGAACTGGAGATGCAATACGAGACGATCCGCCGGGACATCCAGAACCGCCGGCGCATCGCCAAGTATGTCGACCAGGTCTTCCATGCCGAAGCGCTGATTCACGATTCGGATCGCGACCCGCTCGACGTGGTCCTGCGTCGCACCGCCGCCCTGATCAACGATATCACCAGCATGGCCGGCGCGCCGAATCTGCGAGCGATGGGTGGAGAACTTAGCAAGCTGAAGAAAGCCGGCAGAAGCGTCCCCGTCACGGACACGGAACAGCGTTTCGACCTCTTCAAGAAAGCCTGTCAACTGCGCCGGAAGATTGCATTCGCCAACCCACTGCTGGACTTCGACAAGATCCTGTTCATTAAACGGCACCGGGCGACGTTCAACCACATGTGCGACCAGTACTACGGCATCAACGTCCTGCCGGGCGGCGGTATCCATGTCCTGTCCAATCCGTTCAGCGAGAATCCGCAGGTGCGCGACGTCCTAGCAAATTCGGTCGTCCAGAGAGGCCGCTTGAAAGGTCAGAAACTGGAGGAAGGCTCGTTCCTCTCACCCGACCTGTCGTACGATGGTAACGCGATCGTCTTCGCTTACGTCGAATGCAAAGGCGACCAGGAGCACCGTCACCACACCGACCCAAGCCGGGGTCATTGGCACGAGCAGCGCTGCTATCATCTGTTCAAGGTCAACGTCGATGGCACAGGCCTGCAACAACTCACCGACGGCACCTGGAACGACTTCGACCCGTGCTGGATGCCCAGCGGACGCGTGGCGTTCATCACAGAGCGGCGCGGCGGATACCTCCGTTGCGGCCGCGTCTGTCCGACCTACACCCTGTTCGACATGGTGGCCGATGGCAGTGACATCCGCTGCCTGAGCCCCCATGAGACCAACGAGTGGCAGCCCAGCGTCACCCACGACGGGCGGATTATCTACACGCGATGGGACTATGTGGACCGGCATGGGTGCACCGCCCATCTGCCCTGGGTCACGACCGCCGACGGTCGCGACGCCCGCGCTGTGCATGGCAATTTCGCACCGCGGGAGCTGCGGGCGGACATGGAACTGGACGTCCGCGCGATTCCGGGCTCGCACAGATTCGTCGCGACCGGCGCCCCTCACCACGGCCAATCCTTCGGCTCGCTGATCACCTTCGACACGCACATCGAGGACGACGACGCGATGGGCCCGGTCAAGCGACTGACCCCCGAGATCGACTTCCCCGAGACCCAGGGCGGCGCCCAGGTCTACGGGACCCCCTGGCCCCTGAGCGAGAAGTACCACCTCTGCGTCTACGATCCCACCATGCGACGCGGTATGGGCGGACAAGGCGGGCGCCACCTGCGCGGCGATTATGGCATCTACCTCGTGGATGCGTTCGGCAACAAGGAGCTGATCTATCGCGACCCCGAGATCGCCTGCCAGAATCCAACCCCCTTGCGGGCGCGGACCAAGCCGCCTGTCATGCCCGAGGAATCGGTCCGTATCGCCGCCGACCAACCGGCCGAGGCAACCCTGGCGCTGGTCAATGTGTACGACAGCCTCAGGTCCTGGCCCGAGGAGATGAAGATCAAGTCCTTGCGGGTCTATCAGATCCTCCCGATGTCCGTGCCCTCGGGAGCACCGCCCCACGAGACGAGTCTGAGAGAACCGACGGCAGGCGATTCGGTCGTCCTGGCCCGCTATGTGCTGGGCACCGTGCCGGTCGCCGAAGATGGCAGCGCCCACTTCACCGTGCCGGCCCGAAGGGAACTGTTCTTCCAAGCGTTGGACGAGAAGGGACTGGCGGTCCAGTCCATGCGTTCGGCGACCTATCTGCAGCCCGGCGAGAGACTGGTCTGCCAGGGCTGTCACGAACCCCGACACCGCGCGCCCGAAGCCCCCAAGGAGATTCCGCTGGCGATGCGTCGCGCCCCGTCAAGGCTCAAGCCCGACGTGGACGGCACGAACCCGTTCAGCTATCCGCGTCTGGTCCAGCCCATCCTCGACAAGCACTGCGTCGCCTGTCACGCTGAGAATCCCAAGAGGGCGCCGCGGCTGGACCGCGAGGTCGTCGTCAAGGGTCGCCAGAAATGGTACGCGTCGTATCACAGCCTGGCCAAGGACTACGGTTTCTGGTCCTACGGCGAACGCTTCCGCACCATCCCAGGCCAGTTCGGCGCCCGCGCGTCGAAGCTGTATAAGCACCTGCAGGATGGACACCACAACGTTAAGCTAACCGAAGAAGAAATGCACCGCATCACGGTGTGGCTGGATTCCTGCTCGATCTTCTACGGCGTCTACGAGAAAGAAGGCGGCATCGCCCAACTCGAAGGCAAGGTCGTCTATCCCACGCTCGAATAGAGCGTGTTTCGTATTGCGTCGTGCGTATTGCGTATTGGCCGTGGGTCAGACGCAATACGCGATGCGCAATACGAACTCAGTCGAGAGTCACCACCGACAGCGTATACGGCTTGTCCCAGGTTGTGTTGACCACGCCCTCGAACGGCCAGTCCATATTCGAGATGATGACCTCGTTGCCTCGCAGGATGGCCTCGCAACACTGATCGATGCCCCCATCGGCCCCGTCGGTGTCACCGTTCATGGCGATCGTCTCAACCGTCCCGTCGGGATGGACCATCTGGATGGCGTTCTGCACCATATCCGCCACCAGGATGCGATCCGTCTTGGTATCGCAGAACAGCCCATCGGCGCATTTCATCTTCGGATCGTTGACCCAGATCGTATTGGACGCCACGTTGTCCTGCGCGTCGAACGTAATCTTGTGAATGGTGCCATCGGCGAAGTTGCCGCAATAGAGGTTGCCCTTGCTGTCGAAGCAGAGCCCGTCGGCGCCGAAGCCGATGGTTGGGTGATGACTCTCGATCTTAGCGATCAGGTGAGGATCATCGGCAGGTGGCGACTTGAGTTCGATCCCCTCCTCGCCAATCTTGAAGCGGAAAATGCCACTGATCAGCGGCTTGGAGCCCGGGACCAGGACCGTCTCGCTGACATACATATAGTCGCCCTTGATCGCGACGGCGTTGGCCACGTTCAGGCCCGAGACGACGGTGATCGCCTCCTGAGGCTGCCCATCCTTCATAGCGATGCGTTTGACGCTCGACAGTTCCGGTGTATCGGGACTGAACTGATTGTCCGCGTAGTAGAGGTCGCCCGAGGGGGCCAGGCAGATCCCCATGGGCCCGGCCTTCTGCGTCGTGGGGTGAACCGGGGGCACAAAGAACTTCGTGACCTTGTTGTCGGCCGAGATCTTCATGATGACCGCCCCGGGCGTCGGGTCATTGAAGTTGGGCACCGACAGGACGAACCCACCGTCCGGCAACAGCGCCATCCCGTCGGGCGTGTTGCAGTAGTCGGGCAATTCAACGAGCAGCGTCGCCTTCTTCGCACTGGACGCTGCACCCCCTGGAGCGGGCGTATTGGGATCCTCCTGCTTCTCGCTGCAGCCGACCGCCAGGAATAGGCAGAGCACCACCAACACAAAACCTGCACAACCGAATCGTTCCTTCGACATGATCGCATCTCCCGAAAACAAGATCAGATTTCAGCCTACAGTCTTCAGCCTCTCGCAAGATACACCAAATCGCCTGTCTCAGCCAACCACCGATTTGGCTTTTCTGAAAATCCGCGTAGTGCGACCTGGAGATCAACATTTCACAGCCCCTTTCCGGATCTGGGCATAGGCGTACTCCTGGCTTTCTGTCTCCAATCCTATACCTATTCCCACCGCCAAGGTCACCTGCCGACCCAGGACTGTTTTTTCGTCGGCTTGGCCGTTTGCATCGACGCCCAAATCGTGTAGTTTATCTCGAACGCAACGGATTCCTGGAGAACGCACGTGAATTCAAGAGATGGTATCCTGGCCGCACTGAGTCGAGAGACGCCGGATCGAATCCCTACCTTCGAGTGGTTTATCGACACCCGCGTGGGCGAGGTGCTCACGGGACATCGCGACCCGATCGACATCGTGGAGGCCCTGGACATCGACGGGATCAATATCCGTCCCGACTACGACCGGCGTCAGGTGGAGACAGACACGTTCGCCGATGAGTGGGGCGCCGTCCGCAAGGAAACGGGAGATTGCATCCCCGCCATTATTAAGAACCCCGTACCGGATATCCAGCGACATGGCGACTACACCTTTCCCGACGTCGATGCGCCGCAACGGTTCGCGTCGCTGGCGCGAGCCAAGGAGCGTTTTGGCGATACGCGGGCGATCATCCTGAACCTCCGGGACGGATTCTCGGATATGCGGGATGTCCTGGGCTACGAGAACGCCCTGATGGAAATGGCCGCCGCGCCGGATCGGTTTGCCGAATTGCTGGATCGCGCCGTTGATTACAACCTCGCGCTGGCCCAGCGTGCCCGACGCGAGTTCGGCATCGCGATCGTCGCCACCACCGACGACATCGCCACCGCGCACGGCCTGCTGATGCGTCCCGAGACGTACTTCGAGGTCATCGGGCCCGCGTTCCAACTGGTGATGCACGGATACAAGGACCTGGGCCTGAAGATCATCAAGCATTGCGATGGGAACTGCTCGGCGGTCATCGATTTCTGGATCGACGCCGGGATCGACTGTCTGGACCCGATCGACCCCGAAGCCGGATTCGACATGGCGGACTTCAAGACCCGCTATGGCGACAGGATCTGCCTGAAGGGCAATATCGACTGCAAAGGCGCCCTGCAATATGGAACGCCTGAGGAGGTGGCCGCTGAGGTGAAGGCCTGCATCGAGAAGGCCGGAACTGGCGGTGGACTGATCCTGTCATCGAGCAATACAATCCATCGCGGCGTCAAGCCCGAGAACTACCAGGCCATGCTGGCGGCATTGAGACGATACGGCCAATGTGAGGACACAAGCACGCAATAGACGCAGAAAGGAATAGGAATGGAAACCGACACGTTTCTAGGGTTTGCCTTCATTCTATTGGGAGCCATGTGCGGCGGGTCGTTCGGACTGCCCAGCAAGTTCGTCGCCAAGGATACGCCCTGGGAGGTGCTTTGGGGTCCGTTCTTCCTGTTCGTCACGATCCTGATCCCGGTGCTGCTGTTCCCGTTCATCGCCGACGGACTGTTCGCCACCTGCCGCGAGGCGGGCTGGGGCATCATCATCTGGCCGGTCGCCTTTGGCTTCCTCTGGGGGTTGGGCTCGATGACCCTGGGCTTGAGCTTCGCCTTCATCGGCCTGTCCCTGGCCTACGCCATCAACTATGGAGGTCAGATCATTCTGGGCTCTATGGGACCGATACTGATCCACGCGCCGGGGGAACTGGCCCAAACGCATGGCTTCGTCATCATGGCCGGCGTGGCCATCTGCCTGGCGGGCGTCGTCGTCTGTGGCAAAGCGGCCATCCTCAAGAGCCAGAGCACCGAAGCAGGGGACGCGGAGAAGAAGCGAGACAGCGCGACGATGATGAAAGGCCTGATCGTCGCCTTCCTCTCCGGCCTGCTCTGTGCGTGCTATTCCATCGCGTTCAGCTTTGGTGGCAAGGTCATGGAGATCTCCCAGACCAGTTTCGGCAACGCTCCCTGGCGCACGACTTTCGTGATCACAGCGCTGGTGCTCTGGGGTGGAGCCTTCTCATCGTTGGCCTACTGTGCTTTCAAACTGACCAAGAACCAGACGTGGGGTCAACTGACCCGAGCTGCGATTGGCAGAACGCTGGTCATCGCGCTGATCATGGCACTGCTCCATGACGGCGCGATCCTGTTCTGGGGGCTGGGCGCCTCCCGCCTCGGCGCCCTGGGTGTCGGCGTAGGCTACGCGGTCTTCATGTCCTTTGCGATCATCGTCGGCAATGTGAACGGCTTCCTCACCGGCGAGTGGAAGAAAGCCAGCCAACAGAGTGTGCGTTGGATCGCGGCCGGCCTTGTCGTGCTCATCATTGGGGTCAGTGTGCTGGCCAAGGGCAACATCATGAAAACAAATGCTGCCCCGGCCACCGACGTCCAGGAACAACAGGCAACCGAATAAGGAGGGAACCATGGACTATTTAATGGCCATCGACCTGGGCTCGACGAGCATCAAGGCCATTGTCTTCGACCTTGATGGAAACCGCATCGCTTCGGCGAGTCGCCCCACGGAGAAAGTGACACCGCCCGAACATCCCGACTGGATCATCTGGGACCCGAATCAGATCTGGGGCGGCGCCGCAGCCGCCTGCAAGGAAGCCATTGGCAACGTGGACGATCCGTCCCTGATCCGCGGCGTTGCGGTGACAGGGATGGGCATGGATGGCGTCCCCGTCGATACGCAAGGCAACGCGCTCTATCCGTTCATCAGTTGGCACGACACGCGCACGGCGCCGCAGGCCGAATGGTGGTGCAACAACATCGGCGCCGAGCGGACCTTCATGATCACCGGGTTTCCCTCCTGGGCCATCGTCGCGGTAATGCGCATGCTCTGGATGAAAGAGCACCAGCCGGAGATCATGGCGCGGGCGCACAAATGGCTCCTGATCGAAGACTTCGTCAACGCCAAGCTCTCCGGCGTGATGTCGACCGACTTCAGCATGGCCTCCTGCATGCTCCTGCTGGACCAGGCCCAGAGACAATGGTCCGACGAGTTGGTGGAGGCCTCGGGGATAGCCAGATCACTACTGCCCGATATCCAAGTCAGCGGGACGCCCCTGGGACCCATCACGCCGGAAGCATCCGCGGCGACCGGGATTCCCGAGGGCACCCCGATCATCCAGGGCGGACACGACCACATTTGCGCCACCCTGCCGGTCGGGTTGTTCCGCCCGGGAGCGGTGCTGGACATCATCGGGACCTGGGAGTGCGTGCAGATGGCGCTGACCGAACCGGTGCTGACCCCCGAAATCCTGCAGGCGGATATCTGCATGCAGGCTCACGTCCTGCCCGGCTCGTTCATCGCCTGGGGCGGCGCCCCCTCCGGAGAATCGCTTGAATGGTTCCGCCGCGAGATGGGCAAGGATGTCGAGCTGAACGCCAAGGACAAGGACGCCATCTGGGACGCCCTGCTGGCGGGCCTGAAGAAGACCGAACTCGGCGCCTCCAGCGTGATGTACTTGCCCCATATCTCGGCCGCCGGCTGTCCCATCGCCGACACGAAGTCCCTCGGCGCCTTCGTGGGGATCAACACACAGACCACCCGGGACGATCTACTGCGCGCCGTGATCGAAGGGCTCAACTTCCAGTTCCTGCACATCCTCGAAGCCATGCAGGCGCGTCTGAACACGAGTTTCGAGAGCATCACCGTCACCGGCGGGGTCTCTCAGAACGAGTTCTGGATTCAGAACAAGGCGGACATGCTGGGCCTGCCGGTCGAGGTCTCCGACATCAAGGACGCCTCGCCCCTGGGCGCCGCCATGCTGGTGGGCCTGGGTCTGAACCTGTATCCAAACGTGCAGGACGCCTACGAACGGGTCAAGGCCAAAGGGAAGGTCTACACGCCCCGCGCCGGTGCGACCGAAGCCTACCGGCAGAACTTCGAGATCTACAAGCGCCTCTACCCCGCACTGAAACCCGTACACCACGCGCTTTTCGATCGGTTCCGCCAACCATAGAAGCCCTACCGCTTCAACCAGCGAAGGGCGAGGTTCTTGCGGATCAGGTCGCAGCGCTGCCTGACACACTCGGCCGAGCGCGCGCCGTCCGGCGGCGTGTTGAGCACATAGTCCACTAACCGATCGACGGTCGTGGTCGCCACGTGCGTGCGTGCGTGCGCGTGTCCGAGGAGCCATAGTAGATCAGCAGCGTTCCATCGTCACGAGCGACCCAGCCATTGCTGAAGACCACGTTCGAGACATCGCCGGTCCGCTCGTGTCCTTGCGGCGCTAGCAGGTAGCCCCCCGGCGCGTGGGTGATCTTCCAGGGCTTGTCGAGTTCGGTCAGGAAGGCGTAGAGGACGTAGCGCAGGCCCGCGGCGCAGGCTCGGACGCCGTGAGCCAGTTGCAGCCAGCCTCGTGATGTCTTGATCGGCGCCGGTCCCAATCCGTTTTTGCCCTCCTTGATCGTGTGGTACTGTCGGTCGTCGACGATCGCCTCCCGATCGAGGACGGCATGCTCGATATCGTCGGCCAGACCCCAACCGATCCCACCGCCCGACCCGGCGTCGATGAAGCCATCTTGAGGACGCGTATAGAAGGCATAGCGACCATCGATGAACTTAGGATGCAGAACGACGTTCCGCTGTTGAGGGGAAGGCGTCTTCAGATCGTCGAGTCGGACCCAGGTATCAAGGTCCTTCGTGCGGGCGACGCCGCACTGGGCAATCGCCGACGACAGGTCACCTTTTGGCGCGTTGGGGTCTCTGCGCTCGGTGCAGAACAGACCATAGATCTAGCCGTCCTCGTGCCTGACCAGACGCATGTCGTAGACGTTGACGTCGGGATCGTCCGTCTCGGGCATCACGACGGGGTAGTCGCGAAACCGGAAGTTGTCGATGCCGTTGGCGCTCTGGGCGACCGCGAAGAAACTCTTGCGATCGTAGCCCTCCACCCGCGCCATGAGACAAACCTTGCCATCCAACTCGATCGCACCGACGTTGAAGGCGCTATTGATCCCCATCCGCGTCATCAGGTGTGGATTCGTCTGAGGGTCCAGATCATAGCGCCAGAAGAGAGGTGCATGCTCGGCGGTCAGGACGGGATATCGGTAGCGATCCAGGATGCGATCGCCCCCCTCGATCCGCTCGTTCGGGCGTCCGATGAGTTCCTCGTACCTGCCGCACAGGGCCTTGACCTCGGTCTCAAATGCGCTCTTGTCCATGCGTGTCACTCTCCTTTGTTGATGAATCGCAACCTTCGAATCGCCTCCAGACAGGCGCGGGTGTTGTGATAGGGGCTCTTCCATTCCGAGACCTTGGGCTCACCCAGGTCGGGCGTCCCATCGCGGGCCACGCGCCAGAACCACTCGCCGTGGGTGTGGTCGACGATGCAGCGTTCGATGAACGCCCAGTTGTTCTGAGCCGCGTCCAGGAAACAGTCCCGCCCGGAAAGCTGATAGGCGTTCAAGAAGCCGACCACCGCCTCGGCCTGGGGCCACCACTCCTTGTTCGTATCGATGACGTCACCAGCCCGGCCTTCGTAGAATAAACCCCCATCGTCATCGAGTCCCTCGGATCGGACGCGCTCCGCCATGGTGAGTACGACGTCATCCATGCCCCTCATCAGGCCGTCATCGCCCAGGACGTCGGCCGCCTCGCAGAGCAGCCAACTGCCCTCGATATCATGGCCAAACGTATACGTGTCGGACTTCCGCTGCCAAGTCTCATCGAAGAAATGTCCGAAATGGAACGTGCGAGAATCGATGATGTGGTCGCCGAAGACAGTGATCAGGCTCGCGAGCGCCGCCTCTACCTGCGGCACGCACCAAATGCGGTACAGGTTCGTATAGCCTTCGAGAAGGTGCAAATGGTTGTTCATCGACTTGGACTCGTTCATGTCCTTGTCACTGAGTCGAGCGTCCTGAGCAATGGTCCAGTCACGATGGTAGGTCTCGCAGTATCCGCCGTGAACGTCATCATGGCTGTACCGCTCGATCAACTCGAACAACTCGACCGCCCGCGCCCGCGCCGCAGCGTCCTCCGTCGCCAGATAGTATTCCGACAGGGCGTAGAGGTAGAACGCCTGACCATAGATCTTCTTCTTGTCGTCGAGCAGTTCGCCCCGATAGTCCACGCGCCAGAACGCCCCGCCAAACCGGTCGTCCCAGAAGTGCTGCTCGAGATGGTCACAAGCCCTCTGAGCCAGGTCCAGATAGCGAGGATCGGGCTCGAAGCGATACAGCGCCGAGAAGGTCCACAGCAGCCGCGCGTTGAGGATCAGTCCCTTATGAGCCTGCGCGTCCACCACCAGGTCGTTGGACATCTCTCCGATGAACCCGCCATGCTCGTCGTCCACGACGTGCGCGAGCCAGAAAGGGATGATGTTCCCGCACAGTTCCTCGCGCACCCGTTTCTCGAATGCCTGCAGATCCCTTCCGCGCATGATCTACTTGCCGCCCCCATAGGTAATTTCGACGCGCGAAATCTGGGTCAGACCCGTGAACTCGATCTTGAGAAACCGGCCCTCGATCCTGTCCAACGCCGCTTCGAACATGACGGGCTTGAAGTATCCGTACTCGCCCTCGCCACCGAAGTAGTCGTGCCGCTGGGCCGGAACCTTGCGGTAGCGCTGGCCATCCGAGGACGCGTAAAAATGAAGATCCGCAACCGCCCCGGGAAAGAACGCACAGACTCTGCACGTCCCCATTGCCTCGGGCGTCTCATAGACAATGCTCGCCCGGCCATTCCCGGCGACGCGATCCAGATCCTCTTTGGCCTGGCGTGTATTGCCGGTCTCCAAGGCGACCCCCGAATGGGTGCGCATCAGATCGAAGTTCTTCATCTCATCGACGAGCGTCAGCCAACTCACTTCTACGGGCCCAACCACGTTGGAGGGATCGGATGAACCGCCGCTGTTCTTTGCCTTGACGCGATAGAAGCACTGCTTGCCCACCTGGACCTGCTCATCGCTGAATAAGGATCGATAAGGGATCGCCGCGTCCGAGATGTCACGGCCGACCACGGCCCAGGGACCGCTCGCTTTGGTCGCTCGCTCGACGGTGTAGGACATCGCCCCGGCTGAGCCTTGCCAGGAGAGCGCCGCGACGTCGTCGATCGGCAACAAGTGCGGCGGTTTCGGCACACCGAGCTTTGGCGCCGCGACGCCCTGAATCTCAAAGCCCTTGGCGCGCATAAGGCGCACCAGCGCGCGTTCGTCGTAGTTCTCGCCCGAAGCGAAGCCAGGCCAATGGTACGCCTTGTAGCGGTCCCCGCCGAACGGCTCGGAATGCCAGTAGAACCCCCCGTCCCGACTGCGGAACCGCAGGCTCCAGATCAGAGCGCCACAAGTCCCCCCATCGATCACGACATCGAGCAATTCGCCAACCGCGTCGGTCTCAACGAACCCGAACTCGCCGACGAAATAGGGCTTCTTCCCCTTGCTCCTGGCGCGGTTCTTCCTGACCCGATCGATCATCTGCCGGGGATCGCTGGGGTAGTGATGGGTCGTGACAATATCCACCAGCGGATTGTCGATCGAGTCGTCGCGCAGGACACTGGTGAAGAACCCATCGACGACCAGATGGTTGGTGTCGAGTTGCTTGATGGTCGCAACGATCCGGCGCGTCCACGCCGGGGGACATTGCAGTTCGTTGCCCGTCTCCCAGGCCAGGATCGCCTTGTCGTCCTTGTATCGGACGCCCGTGTAGGTGTTGACCCGGTTCAGCACATAAGCGATGGTCTTCTCGAAATCCGCGATGACCTCGGGGTCCGTCCAGAAGGCGTCCTTGCCCTTGCCTCGAAAGGCGGCGTACTCCTGAATGCCCCCCCACCAGATCCAGTTGTCCACGAAGGGGATGATCACGCGCACGCCCGTCTCGTTGGCCACTTGCAGCACCTTGTCCAGGGCGCGGAAGGCGTCTTCATTGAATTTCCCCGGCCCCAGGACGTGACGCGGGATCGCCGGGTTGTCACCCTCTTTGCGAACCGACAGCGTGTAGGTCCGCGTCACCTGCCCACCCATCTGCTTGATCGCCAGCAGCGCGTCGGTGATCTCGAACGCATCGGGCAGGCGCCACGAGTTCCTCTCCGAAAACGGCATGTGGTCTTCGACGTAGTGCAGGTTCGGGATGTTGAATGAAATGAACCGATACTCGGTGGTTCCGTCCATCAACCGATCTCCCTGACGCGTGACGAAGTGCTCGAATCCCTGCGCCGTCAGAGTGCCGCCGGACCCTGCCAGAACTACTGCGATCACCGCCAACTTTCTCATGGAATCACCTCTCGTTAAGCCTGTCCTGTTGTCACGCCGGGCCGCACCCCACACGAAGCAGATCCCGCGCCGCCGGGCCAGAGGCCATGCTAACCGCCGCCGCGCCGGCACACAAGGATTGTTCAACAGATCGCCGCCTGCGATTCTTGCCGTGAAAAGGCGATTCAGGCCATTTTCTTGAATCAGGCAGCCGAGCGTAGCGACTTAGAAGTGGATCGCGTAGGATGGGCGTTAGCCCATGCTGCATCGTTTGTCGAATTCCAGGAGAGGCTGGACAGGATTTCGGATATGTGCGGACCGGGTAAGGCTATTGTCATAGCGGGGATGATCCTGCTGTCGAGTGGATTGAGCGTGGCTCAATCGGACCCGACCCCACCCAACAAGTACTTCCCCCTGCTGCTCCAGCAGCCAGGCAACAGCTACCTCTACGACCGGTTCTACAACGCGTGGCTCGACACCGGGACACTCGAACAACTGGAATCCTTCCTCCAAACAAATCTGGAGACGAGAAACGACCTGGCCGCCCGGCTCCTGTTGGCGTTCTTCTACGAACGACAGGGTCAGGACGCCAAGGCATTGGAACTCTACCGAACGGCGCCGGGCGATCGGACCATCGGCGCCGAGTACCTGTATTATCGAGCCAGAGCCGAAGCACGCCATCTCAACCTTGAGAGGGCCATCGCCGATCTGGTCCAAGCCCGCACGTTGCCCTGCCGCGAGGAGATGGCCGAGAGAATCGGCAAGTTGCTGGGCGAACTCTATGTCCGCACAGACCAGAAGGACAAAGCCGCCGCGCTATGGAAGCAGTTGCTCGACGCCGGCAGCGAAAGCGGGGAGACGTACGAAGATCTCATCGAATTGCAGATCAAGGAAGGGCTCTTCGCCGACGCCTTGCAGAGCAGTGACAAGTTGATCGCGATCACGAAGGACCCCTACAAGGCCGTGATGTACACACTGCGGAAGGGTGACATCCACCAATACCAGGCGGACTACGAGAAAGCCCTGGAGGTCTATTCCGAAGCACTGGAGAGGGTGGGCGAAGGGTCCTGGCTCGAGAATCAGATCTGCGCTCAGATCGAGCGGGTCTTCGAGCGTAACGACAACACCGAGGGTTTTAGAAAGCACCTGACGTCCCTGGTCAAGACGCACCCCAAGCGCACCGGCCTGAAGAAACGACTGGCCCATCTCCTGATCCAGGCGGGCCAGACGGAAAAGGCGCTGGCCCTGTTCCAGGAGATCCTCAAGGCCACGCCGGGCGACCGAGCCAATCAGAAAGCCTACGTCAAGACCCTGACCGATGCGGGGCAACTGGACAGAGCAATCAAACTCCTGGAGCAACTGTTCGAATTGGACAACCAGGACCATGAGATTCTGATCGATCTGGCGGATCTGCACCACCAGAACGACCAGGACCAGAAGGTGGTCGCAGCGCTGAACCAGTTTCTCGAACTGGCGGACAAGACCGAGCACACCTTCCTGCGCATCGGGGGCCTTCTGGAGGGATACAGACTGCCCGACCAGGCGGAGACGGTTTACGAGCAGATGATCGCCACGCTGCCTGAGAGTCTCAGCGCCCGGCAGGTCTACGCGGAGTTTCTGTACCGAACCGACAGAAAAGATGAGGCCCTGCGTCTCTTCAAGGCCATCGCCGGTGAGGGCGACCTCCAGATGATGATGCGAGCGTCCAACGCTGCCGGGGCGCGGGAGCACTACGACCTGGCCCTGCAATGGGTCGAGGCCCGGTACGACGAGTTCGGCGACGATGTCACGTACCTGAACCATCTCTGCAGGATAGCGATTCGTCTGGAGGAGTATGACAAGGCGGTGGTCTGGGCTCGACGTCAATTGGGGATGGCCCGAGAATTCCCCATGATCCGCTCGGCGCTCTCGCAGGTCATCGCGGCGGCCGGGACCGGCGCCAAAGCCGAGCAATTGATCCGGGAACTGGAAGCCAAGGATCAATTGACGATCCAGGAGATGTGCCTGCTGGGTGAACTGTTCGAGTCACAGAGTCGCCCCGTCCAGGCGGACGCCGTACTGGCTCGGGCGGCGCGGGTCAATCCGGATATCGCCACCCGGGAGCAGATTCACCTCTATCGCCTCCGACAGAACTGGACCCGCGCCGCCGAGGCCACCGAAGCGCTGTTGGAAAGGACCGGCGCGCGCGAGCCACACCTCATCCGTGAACTGATCGAGCTTTATCAGAAATGCGCGCGATATGAGGACGCACTGAAGTGGGTCCTCACGTGGAAGAAGGTCGCACCGGCCGATGCCGCCGTCTGCATATACCACTCGCGGCTTCTCAGTGCGATGGGCCGGAATGAAGAGGCCGTCCGCGTTCTGGATACCGCCAATCGCGAGTTCACCGGCAATACGGAGATCCTCGCGCAACTGGCCAAACAGTACGCGTCGACAGGCAAGTTTGAAGAAGCGCAACGCACCTATTGGCGGCTCTATGAAACCGCTCAGAACGTCCCGGAAAGACTCCGTTGTATACGAGACTTGTCTGAGGCCGCCGGAAAAGCGGGACGACGTCAGGAACTGGTCGAGAAGCTCAGACAGCAGCAACAGAAGAATCGCGGCTCGGTGCTGCCCTTGCTCGCCCTGGCGGAAGTCTACAAGCAGATGGGCCGATACAAAGAACGCCGTCAGGCCCTCCTGGAAGCCACCCGTCTCCAGACGGACGACATCGCGCTGCTCTATGAACTGGCCAGTGTGGAAGAGGCCCAGGGACATTGGCCCAAAGCCATCGAGACGCTGCAAAGAGCGATGGCCCTGGACGGCACGGACAAGACCCGTCTGAAGATCGCTCGGCTGTACATTCAGCATGGCCGTCGCGAGGAGGGCTTCCGCATCCTGACCGAGGTGGCCGGCGGGGAGAAGATGGACCCGAGAGACGCCGAGTCCATCGCGGGGACCATGATGTCCATCAACGCCTGGGACGCCGCCGCAGGTTTTCTGGGCAAGATTCTGTCGCGACATCCCAAGGACTACAAACTGCACTACCAATACGCCCTAGCCCTTGAAGAGAACGGACGCACCCGGGAGGCACTCGAGGCGTTCATTGATCTGCTGGACTTCCACGAGGAGATTCCGGGAAACAAGGGCAAGAAGATCCAGCTGAAGTGGATGCGGCAGGGAGTGGACACGAACATCCAGCGTCTCCTGCCACCCGGCGCGGTGGAACTGTCGAAATTGAGCCAGTGTCACAGAACCGCGTACCTGTACCGACACGCCCGGATACGGTATGGCCCCCGCCCGAGCAGTCGCCCCCAGGGTCTGCCTCAAAGCGTCGCGCTGCCCCCCACGGTGGAGGACGTCCGAGACTTTGCCTTGAGTCACATTCTGACCCTAGCCGCGGATGTGGGCCACCAGGGAGGATCGCACATCGCATCGGACCTGAGAAGGTACGGCGTCGCCAACGTCGACCTCCTGATGGCTGTCAGTGAATCCGGACTGTCTGACTTCAGACAGGCAATCGAGAATCTGGCGACCCGGCACCCCAATGATGAGGCAATCCAAGCGATTTGGATACTCCAGCGGATCGAGGGACAGGGTTGCACGCTCGCCGAGGCGCAGCGCATCTTCGATTTGTTCAAGGACACCCATCCCAGACTCGCGTTGATCGTGGGTCTGCGCTGTTATGGGCGAGACAGGACCGCCTCCCGACTCTTCACCCAGTCGCTGAAGATGCTGCAGGAGATCCCCGACCCAGGCTATTACGAAATCAACGCCATCGCCTACGTCCTGCAGAACAGCCAGTCCGGCGTTCGGTTGACCGACGCGCAACGGAGGATGCTGGACAACCACATCATCGGCTGGTATGCGAAACTGAAGCAAACGGGCGCCGGCCGCACCCACATCTTCAACCACGTCTGCGCCCTGCTGGCCCAGCGAAGGGATCTGAGCGACTATATCCGATTCCTGGACACCGAGGTCGCGGGCCATTCGAACACCACTTCTCCGATCATCTCCGTATCGTCACCTCAGCCAATGATATGGCACCTGCCCTATCCGCCCCGCAGTCTCCCTGGCTTCCCCGATCATGTGACGAGTATGGTCCTGGATGGTCCCCGATACTACTTCCCCACGCGCTCCGGTCCCCGGCGTCCCAAGTTCGACCCGGCTAAGTTGGGCGCCCGCCTGGACAAGGTCAAGGACCCCACCCTGAAGATCGTGATCGCGATGGCGTCGGGCCGGAATGAAGAGGCCCGCAAGCTCACCGCGGAATTCCTGGAGAAGAACCCAACCTCCCTAGCCGGCTACGTACTGGCGGCCAGCCTGACCGGCGTCGACGGCAGACCCCTGGAGGCGGTGACTCTCCTGGAGAAGGCCAGGTCACTGCCCATGTCGCCGCAATACCAAAGACTGCTGGACGGCGCCCTGGTAGCCGGCGCCCTGGAGCTCGATCCACAGAAGCACCCGGCCGAGATCGACCTGGCCAAACGGGCCGCCATTCGTCTGTTGAGCCATCAACTGAATCCCCAACAGCAAGAGGAACTCCTCGTGGCGACCGAAACGCTGGGGCTCACCGAGCAGGCCAAGAACCTCAGAAAGCAGATACTGGCTTCGGCGGCGAATCCGTCGGCATCCCCCGGCGGCCCAGTGGCGCCGCGCATCCGTCCATCCACGGTCGCGCTGGCCAAGAAGTTCTTTGCGAGCGGGCAGGTGGATTCGGCGCTGCGCCTTGCCCTGAACCATCTCAAGAGCGAGTCCTATGACCAACTGCGCTGGGGGTACGCACTGGAAGCTTCACCGCTTGCGAAGGACGTCATCACTCTGATTCGCCAGCACAAAGCGGTTGAGAAGTTCGCCCAACTGGCAGCACCGCCTGCGAAGGCAAGCACCTCCAGGCTCGTCGAGTACGGCAGAATATGCGAACTGCTGGGCCAGAGGAAAGAGGCGGTGACTGCCTACGAAAAGGCCATCGCCCAAGAACCCGGCGACGCCGACGCCAGAATGCAACTGGGCCTCTTGTCGGCCAAGACCGATCCAGACCGAGGCGCGCGGCATCTGGCCGCGATCCACAGACGTGAGATGAACGTCGCCGGTCTGAAGCTGGCCCGATCGGCCCGGAACCTCCTGGCTAGAGGGCGCATCGAGCCGGCGCTCGATGTCGCTCACATGGTGACAGAGTACCTGAGCCTGCTGCCAAACTCGGAGAATCAGAATCTCAACTGGGTGGATCAACTCGCCGATGGAATCGCCGCCGCCTGTCACCACAGTGACCACCGACTCCATCCTCTCTATCAGAAGCAAGTATCCCAGCCGTCCGGAAGGACGCGCACACGCCAGCCGCGCCGTTTCAATACAAGAATGGTCTTCGCCGGCAGCGGAACCGCTTCGTTCGGACGACGGATGCAGATGAACTGGGGCAATTCGTTTCAAGAGGACACCAAGGCCGCCGCACTGCGGCGCGCCACACATAATGAACTGTGCAAGAGAATGTTGGAGATCCCTCAACTTTCCGAAGCCGGATTCGCCAGGCTGGCCGCCGAGGCGCGGGCGCGCAACGCGCTGACGGATCAGTTTACCGAGACGGCGCGCCGGGCCCTGCTGACTCACAAGCCTTATCCCGGCGCGGGTCCTCTCGGCACGACCTCAAGCCATATGGGCCGGCCGGCGCTGGTCAATCCCGCGGCCTATTTGGTGACGCAGGCACATCGACGGGGAACGCTCGACGCACTTCTCCGCGAGTTCCCGACACGCTTGAGACAGAACGGCGCGGCCGATCGGGCTGAAGATTTCGAGCACCTTGCCCGACTCTACACAGCAGCACCCGATCGGTTCTGGAATGCGGCCGACTGTCTGTTGGCTCAGGTCGCGTCACAGACACCAGGCCCCCGCCGGGCGCTTATGGATGAAAACGCCGCTTTTGAGTTCGTCATTGACGCCTGTCTGGCGCGAGAGTTGGACAAGGTACAGACGGTGGAACGTTTCATCCTGGACAAGATAGAGAAAGATGTCGATCAAAGCCGGTTCGTGCACCAGCACCTGGCCGAATACTGGCTGGGGAGACTGACCGAGAGAGACCAAGCCGCCGCCCAAGCCTTTGCCGATTCGGTCGTGGCGCTCTACGAAAGCCCCAAAGGACGCGTGTCCGGTTTAAGTTTTATGTTCAAACGGCATGCGCAGATGCTGGCGAGCACTTTCGGAAACATGAGTGCTTATCCGCCAACCGGCACAAGAACCACGCCTTCGAAGGCAACGAGCCAGCAGAGCAGAACCCGTCGTATCCAACGGTCGCGGACCCCGGTTCAACGCAGCAGAAGCACGCGCAGTCGAGGTCGAAGGCGTTACTGACGAGTCACGAGGTGGAAGGGAACGGAGATGTCCAAGCGATTTGAGAACATCGACGGCTTTGTCCGGCGGGTGCGTACGCGCCTGAACCGGCATCTGGGACTGGACATCCTGGTTCGGTGCCTGGGCGCCGCCGGCGCCGCCCTGATCCTGGTCGCCCTCAGCTATATCCTGAGGGGCTACCACGTCCCCCTCTTCTGGTACCCGGTCGTACTACTCCTGGCGCTGGCGGGCGGACTCGGCTGGTGGGCGGTACGACGCCGGTCTTTCGACCAGGCCGCCGGGTATACAGACGAGCACTTTCAACTCAAGGACGCCGTGAGTTCCTACGAAGGCTTCTCCCGCGCCGACAAGCATGAAGGCATCTACGAACTGCAGGCCGAACACACCGGCAGCGCCCTCGAACAGGTCCACGCCGCCGAGGTGAAGTACCGATGGCCCCTGCGCACGGCGCTGATCTGCGGCGCGCTGCTGTTTTCATCGGCCCTGCTGACCCTGAGGGCGGACAGTCCCCGGATCACCACAGCGCGTCTGCAGGCCGAACAAATACTCATCGAGACCGAGCAGATCAACGAACAGATCAAGGACGCGCTCGAGGAGATCAAGGAGGAAGCCAAGAACGAAGAGATTGAGAAACTGATCGTGCCGGAGCAACTCGACAAAATGGTCGAGGAACTCAAGGAAACACCCGACCTGAAGGACGCGATGCGCCAGTACGCCAAGCTCGAGAAGCAATTGCACAAGGTGCTCTCCAAGCTCGAGCAACGCAAGGACGAGCAACTGTACCAGAAAATGGGCAAAGTCTTGCAGAAGCACGACCGCGCCAAAGCGTTGGGCAACCGGCTGGTCAAGAAGCAGTACAAAGAGGCGGCGCAGGAACTGCAGAAGTACAAGATCGACAAGAAAGCCACTCCCGAAGAGCAGCGGAAACAACTCGAAAAGGTCAAGTCCGTGGCTAAACACATGGCTCAGGCCGCCAAGCAGAATAATTCATCATGCAAAGCCGCCGAACTGGCCAAGCGTCTCGACCAAGCGGCGAGCAAGCCGGGGCAGGCCTCGAATAGTTCGAGCCAGGGGTCCGGATCACAGAGACCCAAAGGAGCGCCGCAGAACTCCCAGAGTTCAGGCGCCAAGGGTTCGAGTTCCAAGGCGTCCGGCGCGAAGGGAGCAAGCTCCAAAGGCGCCGCTTCGGGCGGTTCAGGTTCCGAAGGATCCGGCTCCGAAGGCGAAGGCGGCGAGGGTGTCAACGACAGTCTCGACCAGATGGGCGAGAGTCTCGACGGTCTGGACGCCAAGTGCAAGGCCCAGTCGGCCATCCAGTCGCTCTGCAAGTCACTCTCTGAATGCCAGGGCAAACTCGGCAATGGGTCCGGCTCGGGAAAGGGCAAAGGCCAGGGCCAAGGCGACGGAGGGGGCGGCGATTGCGACGGCGACGGAGGGCTCGAACCGGGCACGGGACACAGCGACAGAACCAACAGCAACATCAACAACGCCTCCTCCACGGGCGACAAAAGCGTCCTCAAGGGCCAGAAGAGCCAGGGCCCCTCGATCAACACGACCGAGTCGGCCTCGGACGGATCGGGGAGCAGCGCCGGCTCCAACAAGCGTCTGATCAAACAATATCGACACCAGGCCGAGTCTTTCATCCGACGCGAAGACGTCTCTGAAACGGTCAAGTCCGGCGTGAAGGAGTACTTCGAGAGCATCCACAGAACAGAGGAAGGGGACTGAATCCATGACCACGCGCACCGTATCGGCCAAGCAGGCCATCGAGCATTTTTGCACGACCTTCGCGGCCATCAAAAAGGAGATCAGCAAGTTCATCGTGGGCCAGGAGGACGTAATCGAAGACGTCCTCAGCGCCGTCGTCTGTGGGGGACACGTTCTGCTCGAAGGCGTCCCGGGCCTGGGCAAGACCGCCCTGGTCCAGACGATCTCCCGCGCCCTGCACCTGAAATTCAAGCGCATTCAGTTCACCCCTGACCTGTTGCCTGCTGACGTGGTCGGCTCGAACATCCTCATCCAGAAGGACAACGAGAAGGTCTTCCAGTTCGAGCCTGGCCCGGTCTTCTGCAATATTTTGCTGGCCGACGAGATCAACCGGGCGACGCCCAAGACGCAGTCGGCCCTGCTGGAGACCATGCAGGAGAAATGCGTCACCGTCGCCGGGACCACCCATCCGCTGGACAAGCCCTTCTTCGTGTTGGCGACCCAGAACCCCATCGAGCAGGACGGGACCTATCCCTTGCCCGAGGCGCAGCTCGATCGCTTCTTCTTCAAGCTGCACGTCGAGATGCCCAGCCACAAGGAGTTCTCGCAGATCATCAAGCGCACGGGCGGGACGACCGAGCCGGAGATCAACATCGTCGCGACCGGCGAGGACATGCTCAAGATGGGACGCATCGTCAGGCACATTCCGATCGACGAGACCGTACTGAACTACCTGGTCCACGTCGTCCGGCTGACGCATCCCACGGTAGACCAGGCTCCGGAGGCCGTTCGGAAATACGTCCGGCACGGGGCCTCGCCCCGGGCGGCGCAGGCGATCCTGGCCGCCTCTCGCGTACGGGCCATGCTGGCCGGACGGTATCACGTGGCCCGCGACGATATCAACGCGGTGGCGGTCCCGGCCATGCGGCACCGACTGATCCTCAGCTTCGAAGGCGAGGCGGAAGGCATGACCGCCGATGCATTGATCCAGGAGATCGTGACGCGCATGAGTGTGGCGCGGAGTGCCTGAGAACCGTACCTGAAACGCCATAACAGAGGGTGACTCGACCCATGCTATTGACCGATCCTGCGTTCATCCGACGACTCGAATCGCTCTATCTGCTGGCCCGCAAGGTGCTGGGCGGGACCCTGCAGGCCGATCGCAAGAGCACACGCAAGGGCGCTGGCATCACGTTTGCCGACTACAGCGAGTACTCCTTTGGCGACGACTATCGCGCCATCGACTGGCGGGTCTACGCCCGGCTCGACACACTGATGATCAAGCTGTTCGAACTGGAGGAGGATGTCACCATCTATTTCCTGCTCGACGCGAGCAAGTCGATGGACACCAAGTTTCTCTACGCCCGACAACTGGTCGCGGCGCTGGCCTATATCGCGCTGCACAGCCTCGACAAGGTCGTCATCTACGGAATGGCCGAAGAGCTGCGTCCGGTGACGCGTCCCACCCTCGGACGGGGCAAGACACTGAGTGTTCTGCAAGAATTGAAGGAGGCCCAATCGTTTGGCCATGGCACCGATTTCACAACGGCGGCGCGCCAACTCTGCCAATGGCATAAGAGACGAGGGATGGTGATCGCCGTCTCGGATTTCTTCTTTCCCGCCGGATTCGAGGAGGGTCTCAAGTTCCTGCGGTGGAACCACCACGACATCTTCTGCATCCAAGTCCAGGACCGCGCGGATCGCGAGTGCCACCTGAAGGGTGATGTGGAGCTTCAGTGCATCGAGAGCGGTCAACTGCGCAAGCTGACCATCACCGGCTCCGAAGCCCGGGCCTACGAGCAAGCGGTTCATGATTGGAACGCGCATCTGAGCGAGTTCTGCGCCGCCTGCGGGATCGGACTGGTCTCGACCACGATCGAGGTCCCCTTCGAGGAGATCATCCAGAACATTCTGCGGCGGGGAGGGCTGGTCTCTTGACGTTTCTCAACCCGGCCTATTTCCTGGCATTACTCGGTCTGATCCCACTGATCGCGGTCTACTTCCTCAAGGTACGCCCCACCCGCAAGTCGGTGACGGCGCTGTTCCTCTGGCAGGCCGTGCTGGATCAGAAGAAGAACACCGCCCTGTTCAATCGCCTGCGCGACCTGCTCAGCCTGCTGCTCATGGCGCTGGCGCTGCTGGCGATCGTGCTGGCCATGACGTCGCCCGAGGTGGGCAGCGACCAGCGGAAGGACCTCCTGCTGATCATCGACAACAGCGCCTCGATGAACGCGATCGAGAACGATCGGTCGCGCCTGACGGTCGCGCGCCGCACCGCCTCCGACATCATTCGAGGGCTCAACACCAACCAACAGGCGGCGGTCGCGACCGTATCCCTGGACGTGCAGTACCAAAGCCATTTCACCACCAGCCCCAAGACCCTCACCGACGCCATCAGAAGTATCGAGCCATCGGATTGTCCGTTTCGACCCGAATCGCTGAACACCCTGGCGGCGGGCGCGGCAGCCATGAACGACTGTCGGATGATCCTGATCAGCGACGGATGCCGCTTCGTTCCGGACGCTAACAGCCCGATCGAACTGATCAAGATCGGGTCGAACCAGGGCAATATCGGCTTTCTCACCTGTGACCTGCGCCGGCTCCAGGGCCAACCGGTCAGGGCGGGCCTGTACTACAAACTCGCGTCCTCTTTCGAGGAGAACGTCACGACCGACATCGTTATCACGCACGGGCCGAACAACAGGATCGTCAAGGTCATCCCGGTGACGATCAAGCCGGGAACCAATGAGTCCGAAGTCGTCACGCTCGAAGGAGCCGATCCTGGCTCGTGGCGTGCGACGCTGGAGTGGCCCGATGCGCTGGCTGATGACAACACCGCCTTTTTGGCTTTACCATCCAGAATCCCGGTCAAGGTCAGAGTCGAGTCGGACCACACGTTCTTCCTCGTCAACAGTATCAACGCCTTTGCGCGAACCAGTGGCGATCTGCAATACGTCGAAGCCAACGCCGACGTCGTGCTCACGAACGGCCTGATCCCCCAGGCGAACCGAGCGATCATCCTGGGCATCCCGGAGAACGCCGGCTGGTGTGGACGGGCCGGTCCTGAGGTCGACGACGTGCTCGCTCGAATCAGGATCGAGGACCACCCCATCCTGGCCGACTGTGACATCGATTCGATTCCCTTTCTGGGCGCCCGGGAAATCACCCCACCGGCCGGCAGCCTCGTCATCGCCGAGACCGCGGCGCATGTCCCGCTGATCTACCGTGTGCGCCAAGGCGCGCGTTCGGCGCTAGTAGTCAATATGGACCCGATCGAATCGGAGTTCTTCTACAGCGCGTGGTTCCCGGTGCTCGTCTACAACGGTGCGCGCCATCTCATGGGCCGCCAGCAGACCCTGCCGGCCGCCTGCGCAGTCGGCGATTCGGTCCCGATCCCCACATCCTCTTACGGCGCCGAGACAACGACTGTCACGATAGACGACGGCGCTGAACCGATCCAGTTGAACGGCTCGACCTACGGCCCAATCCGCCGGGCGGGTCTTCACACGCTGCAGAACACGTCGGGCCAATGGTCGGTTGGAGCGAATCTCTTCGCGGCCTCGGAGACGCTTCTGGACAACCATGACGCCATCGATACGAGTATGCCTCTAAACCGGGGTTGGCCATTGTCCCTGATCCTGGCGCTCATCGCGGCCTGGCTCCTGTTGATCGAATGCATCCTGTATCACCGTCGGAAGGTCGGATGACGTCATGGAACTCGTGAGCTTCAAACCATTCTGGTGGCTGATCGGTCTTGTGCCTTTGCTGATCGCGCTGCGCTACAGCCTGGTGGATCGACCCAGGCGATACAAGGCCATCGCCGTTGGCTGCCGTATCGCCGCGGTCCTTCTGCTGATACTGGCGCTGTGCCGGCCTTTCATTGGATTGAAGTCGGACGATCTCCACGTGGCCTTTATTCTCGATGTTTCTGAGTCCGTCGATCTGGGCAGCGCTAGAAGCGCCGTCGATACCATCCAGGCCGGCGTCGATCAACTCAAACCATCAGACTCCTGGTCGTTGTTCATGGTCGCCGATGGGGTTCGGCATCTCAAGGAAACAAAGGACGCCGCCGCGCAACTGGATACCTGGCTGCAGAGCACGCCGGATAACCGTTTCCGCAGCGCCAGCAAACTGGCCGACGCCCTCCTGACAGCGCGGCTCTGCTTCCCCGCCAACAAGGCCAAACGCATCGTGCTCTTAACCGATGGTCGTCCCACGCATACGAACGTGAAGGACGCCCTGGCATTGCTCGAGAAGGAACGGATCGATCTATGCATGCACGAACTGCCCGGCCTGAAGAAAGCCGAGGCGTGCATCCAGTCGATCGAGCCCAGCACGACCAAGGCGTTCGAGGGGGAAGTCGTTCGCATGACGACCCGGATCAAAACGAATCGGAAGATGCCCGCCACGTTGCGCATCCTCAACCGGGGTGTGGTGGTCACGCGCCAGGAGATTCGTCTGGACCCTGATGGCGACAACACCGTGCACCTGGAGATCCCCATGAACACATCCGGCGCGACGCACTGGAGGGCCGAACTGAACGCCGAGCACGACCACTTCCTCGTCAACAACAAGGCCGCCTGCACCGTCACCGTGGGCGGCAAACCGCGCGTGCTCGTCCTGCACGAGACGCCGCGTCAGATGAGACCGTTCCAGAAGGCAATGACCGAGCAGGGCATCGAGATCGACCTGAGGGGCGCCCACGGCATGCCCGACGAGTTGGCCTCGTTGCTGGCCTTCGACGCCGTGATCCTGGCGGATATCGCAGCGACCGAAATGTCACTGCACCAGATGCAGTTACTCAAACGCTACGTCATCGATTTCGGTGGTGGGCTCGCCATGTTCGGCTCCAACAACAGTTTCGGGCTGGGTGGCTACTACAACACGCCCATCGAGGAGGTCCTGCCCCTGACCAGTCGCTACGAGAAGGAGAAGCAGCAGCCCTCGGTAGCCATGGTCCTGGTGATCGACAAATCGGGCAGCATGCAGGGCATGCCGATCGAACTGGCGCGGCAGGCCGCCAAAGCCACCGTCGACCTCATGGGCCGTCAGGATCAGATCGGCGTTGTGGGTTTCGACGGTCAGGCCTTCATCGTCAGTCCCATGCGCAGCGTGGCCGAAGCGGAAGCAGTCAAGAGTGCGATCAACACGCTGGCCTCCGGCGGCGGGACGTCGATGTATCCGGGGATCGAAACCGCCTTCACAATGCTCGAAGGCGTCACCGCCAAGATCAAACACACGATCATTCTCAGCGACGGACGCAGCCAGGCGGCCGACCATCAGGCCCTCGTCGCGGATATGGTTGGCGTCGGGATCACGGTCTCGACCATCGCGCTGGGCAACGCGGATCGCGCGCTGCTTTCGGCCCTGGCGGAGATCGGCAAGGGACGCTATTACGAGACCACCGATCCGGCCAACATCCCCCAGATCTTCACCAAAGAGACCATGGAGACCTCCCGCTCGGCGGTGAAGGAGGACCTCTTCAACCTCATCCAGACCTCGGACCACCCCCTGCTCTCAGGCTTTGGCAATGCGGAGATGCCCGTCGTGTTCGGGTACGTCATGACCAACGTCAAACCGGCCACGCAACTGCTGCTGGTCGCCCACTCAGGCGATCCGGTCATGGCCTTCGCCCGGCATGGACTGGGCTCATCGCTGGCCTACACCAGTGACGTCACGGACAAATGGGGATCGCAATGGCTCACCTGGGGCCAGTTCGGACGCTTCTGGTCGCAGGCCTTGCGCGGCATCATCCGAAGGGAATCGACGGAGGGACTCCACCTGCAACAAACCCAGGACGAGAACCAGTGGCAAGTCGACATCACGAGGCTGGACCCCTCGGGCAATCCGATCTCGGGCGTCGCCTTCGAAGCCCAGACGGTGGACGAGCGAGAGAGAGTCGCGCCGGTGGTCGTGGAAGAGGTCGGGCTGGGCCGCTATCGCGCCGTGGTCCCGCTGGGCGAGGCCCAGACCCTCTCGCTGCGCCTGGACGACCGCGACCATGACAAGCGAGCCGTGCTGCACTTCAACAAGCCGTACCCGGCCGAGTACAATCTCGCCAGCCAGGTCGCCCCGCCGCTGGCGGATCTGCCCCGACTGAGCGCCGCCGCCATCCGGGAGGATATCATCCCCGTCAAGACCCGCAAACCCATACACCATCTCTGCTACCTGCTCGCCCTGGGCGCCATGCTCGCCGGACTGCTCATGCGAAGAGTCTGACGGGAACAGTGACATGCTCGCGGCTTCGCTGGAATGGCACCGAACAGCAACGGCGCTATGTCCCGCCCGAATACCTCGCGTCGAGTGCGAAAACCCACAGGCTCATCTCTATTCCAAGATGGAGTGTCCCAAGGAATCGATTTGCGATGCTCCCGGGGGACGGTACCGTCTCGTGAGGATTGTCATGAGACGGTCGATATCGATTTCAAGTGCCTCACACACGTGGCAGAACTTAGCGCTGTATCGTCCCTGGGTCAGGAGGGCAAACAGAAGATGGTGCTCCTCGACCGATCCCAGACCTGTGCATCGTGCGGCCTCGCGCGCCGAGGTCTGGCATTGCCGGCAGTTCTGCGTCTGTGACAACGGTCCAGTATGTGTGCCCGGCCGGATCAGTTGCGATAGCCGTTCACAGAGATCGACCGGGCTTTCTCCTATCTCATCACACAGCCAGAGCACAACTTGACCGCGTGCGGCGAGACAACCGTAGAGAACGAATGCGGTTTCCACAAACCTTCGTTGCTTCCGTCGGGCAAACTCTTCAGCTTCCTGGTAGGCTCGTCTGACCAGCGGGTGAAGGGGACTATCGATGGGGGTGATAGAGCCATACGGATATCGCAGCGAACCGATATCGATGGCCCAGACCCACGGTTCGTCAGTCAATTGTCTGTATGCCGCACGCATGGCGGCGTCGAAGTCAAGATCTTGCCCTGGCGTGCCCAGGTCGCGGGCAAAAGCCGTACACTCCAGCAGGAGGAGGTTCCCCGACTCAACCTCCCGACGAAGATAGTTTTTGTCACGTATTACGGGTCGGCCTCCAGGTAGCGCACCAGTCCAGCAACCTGCAAGTGCGTGCGACGGGACGCTCTCGTCTGTGCCGGTCAGCAGGAGTACGGGCCACAGACCCGTGTTTTCCAGACAGGCTGCCAAGAATAGGGCCAGGTCAACACAAGTCGCTTCCCCTTCCAGTTTCGGTGAAGTACTTGTGACAATGCTGTCCGGCGTGCGGAGGTTCTGATGGGATTGGTGCCCCTCCGGAGGACACCAGTGCAGGACGCAGTCATTCTTAAGATAGCGGTAAAGTGCTCGCAAGACATGCTCTTCGCTCTTGCGATATCCGGATTGGATCAACGCGCGGAAAGATGGCATGCCGGTCGTATTACGTGTGCCAACACAGGCTTCACCGACAACCCTTTGCATGATCGGGTGATCCGGGAGAACAAACCCTGCCAGGGTGGTTCGATAACGCGCACCATACGGCCAAGACCAGGTGGGCAGAATGGTCACATCGTGCGAAGCCGTGGTGCTGCGTCCGGCGCCGACGGAGACACTAAGTTTGGTGGACTCCGGAGCCAGCTTCAATTCCATCTGGCCCAGATGCAAATGCCCCTCTGAGGTACCCAGCGCCAGGGAACCGCCCGCGGGAATCTCGGGCACGTTGACGAACCAGGGATCGCCATAGTTTTCCAGTTGAAGTCTCAGACGCCATGAACGTGACGGGTAGGACCCAAAGTTCCACGCTGTTAGAGGACCCACTAAGGGTATCCCACAGTGGCAGGTCGCATAGCTTACCATCTCGGCGAATGGCCCACAGGCAATCACGTTATGCGACCGAATAAGCAACCAATCATGAGGAACGATGGTCCACAGCGTCTCGCCGGTCAGGACGGGGCTGCCGGGGATGAATTCCACCGCGTCAACTCCTGGGATAGCTTGGCCGGCTATGAGGGTTCCGCGCTTGCTGTTGAGATCCTGGATGTACCACTTGGGGCCGGACTTCCAGAGGCGCGCGTGTCTGCGACTGACCCGAGGGTCCGGATTGAGGTCGAAATCGGGTCTGCCCCCCTCGCATCGTGGATCGTATCGCCCTACAATGAAGTCGTTACAGGTCAGCACCTGGCTTGGCACAGCGGCACTGTCCGGTCCGATCAGAATGACCCCCCGAACCTTGTTTTCCCTTGTTAGTTGCACTTGTTATCAGGTCTCCCCACATTTGCGTCGAACGCTCTTGACTCGGGGCATCCAGGCTCGGACCAGAGACCCTGCGAATGCCCAGGTGACCTCACCTCAATCCATGTCAACGTGCTCATCCCGCCTGGGTTCTCGACTTCCGGAACGCCTTACAACGTCCTTCCGCCTGGCTGAAAGGTCAGAGACTCGTCCTTCACGTCCACCTCGATGTTGGGCCATGTATTCGCTCTTCCAGCAGCAACCAGTTCCGCCAGAGGCGCTTCAACCAAACGCTCCACCACACGATGGAGATTACGCACACCGTGTTCGCGGCTATATCCTCTCGTGACAATCATGTCTACGGCGGCATCGGTAAAACAGACGGGCTTGTGGTACTTCTTGAAGGATATGCTGTCAATCTCAGCAAGCCTCTGACGCAGGATGATTCGGACATCTTCAAGGTCAAGCGTGCGAAAAACGATCCTTTCGTCGATCCGATTGAGGAATTCGGGCCGAAAGCACTTTTCGACTTCGCCAGAAAGACTCTGCTGCGGCTCGGATTCGTGTTTCTGGCGAAAGCCAAGATTCGTAGTGGCCGGGATATTAGAGGTCATGATGAACAGAGCGTGGCGCGCATCGGCTGTCCGTCCTTTGGAATCCGTCAATCGACCGTCATCAAAAACCTGAAGGAACAGGTCGAAGACACGTGCATGGGCCTTTTCAATCTCGTCGAGCAAAACAACCGTATACGGCTTGCTGCGCAGTTGCCCGGTAAGTTGGCCTTCCTCCTCATGGCCGATGTAGCCGGGAGGGGCTCCGACCATCCGGGCGACGCTGTGTTGCTCCATGTATTCGGACATATCCAAACGAATCATATCTCGCTCGGAACCGAACAAGAACAGCGACAGTGAGCGCGCCAACTCCGTTTTGCCGACGCCGGTGGGACCAAGAAAGAGAAACACACCGAGCGGGCCTCGTCGTTCATTGAGCCCTGCTTGCGCCAGCAGGAGTCGCCGGCATACACAGTCGATTGCGTCGTCCTGCCCGATGATACGGTCCTTGAGAAACCGACTCATCTCCTGCCAGCGCGACTGACTGAGGCCCTCAAGGTGTCCCGTCAGTATATCTTCAGGGACACCCAGTTTTTCCGACAGAACACGTGCAATGACTCTTTCGGTGATGCCTTCGCCAGGTGGCTCTATCAGAAAGCTGTCCAGTTGTCCCGAATGAGAATCGTCCGGCTCCAGCCTGAAACTCAACGCGGGAATCTGCATCCTCGCGCCGGCCAGATCCAGAAGATCAAGGGCTTTGTCCGGCAACTGATGATTTACGTCGAACCGGATAGACAAATCCACCGCGGCTTCCAAACCCGTGTCATTGATGCTGATGCCGTGGTGTTCCTCCAGTTTGGCCCGCCGCCCGCGCAGAATCTCCAACGTCTCGTCTCGACTGGGCTCAGGGACAAGGATCTTCTCAAAACGCCTCTCCAGGGCCGAGTCGCTCTCCACGTAACGCCGGTACTCATCGAATGTGGTTGCCCCGATGCACCGCATATCACCACGCGACAGCGCCGGTTTCAGGATGTTGGCAGCGTCCATGCTCCCTTCCGCCCGGCCCGCACCGATCAATGTGTGAAGTTCATCGATAAACAGCAGCACATCTTTGTTGGCGCTACACTCATCGATGATGCCCGCCAAACGTTGTTCAAACTCCCCCCGATACTTAGCGCCACTGACAAGGACGCCCATGTTCAGCGAGACAATTCGCTTGCCGTCCAGAACCTGTTTGTCTTTGCCCTGGATGATTCGGCACGCGATTGCCTCGACGATCGCAGTCTTTCCCACGCCTGCTTTCCCCACGAGGACCGGATTGTTCTTTGACTGCCTGGCCAGCGTCCGGATGACCTGGAGGATCTCTTGGCGACGGCCAATGACAGGCCCCAGTTTGCCGGAACGGGCCTGTTCCGTCAGGTTGGTGCCAAAAGCATCCAGAAAAGGTGTCGCGGATTTCCCGGCCTCCGCCTTGGGCGACTTGTCTCGACCCGCCGGCTGCTGGGCACGCAGTTGATCAAGCTGTTCTCGCGTCGTGCGTGCGAGCGTCTCCAGATCGATACCCTTCTCCGCCATGAGCCGGCATCCCGGTCCATGCGTCTCTTCGAGCAGCGCTATGAGAATATGGCCGCAGTTCAAGTCGCCCAACTTCATTTCGCGAGCCGCGGCCTCTGCGCGATCGAGCAACCCATGCGATCGAGGCGAGCGAAGTATTTGGCCGCCCTGCTGATGGTCATACGAGCCGACCCCCAGGCGTTCACGAAGCTCCCGGCGAAAATTGTCGGGGTCCACTCCGGCACTTTGGAAGAGCTCAGCCGTAAGTGACAGTTCGAACTGGACACGGGGCAGATCATCCCTGTTCAGTTGCACTTCCTCCGCCACTTGTTCTACCGAAACATGCCTGAGTTTCGTCAGTGCCGCCAGGAAGTGCTCAGGCTCAACGGTCTGCCTTCGGGCCGAGATCGCTTCTACACATGCCAGTTGCCAGGCAAAATTGACTACCGGTGACAGATGCACATCATCGCTCCTTATTCAGGGATGAAATAGTCTGTTTTCTCTCCTACGCTTAAACTGCCAGGCGCTGCTCGGCTGACGGCGGCCATTGACCACACATCGGGAAGCCGGAATGGATGGCAGCACGACCCTGCTTCGCCTTACACACAGGATGGGCCGATTCTTAGCGCATGCTGTCCATCGGTGACATCGCGGAACTCGGCTATAACGGAGGCATCCTCTTCCACGGGTTCGAATTCGGCCACGAGTGTTTTGCCTTCCTGACAAAGGGAGAGCAGAGCTGCCAGCGCAGGTGGTTTTTGCCCCTCTTGGGGCCAGAACTTTATCCAAACGGTTCTCCGACGGCTATCGACCGCCGTCTGTAGAATACGGCGGCCTTGGCAGAACACTTCAGAGGTTGCCGCTTGAGGACATCGCGGATCGATCTTGATCGCCTCCAGTAATTCCTCAATAGCCTCCGTTTCTCGGTTGCCGGCCAATAGCGCGCTGCTTTTCGTCAGATGGCCCTCAAGCGCCTTCTGCTTCTCCGGCGAGCCGACGCCTGTGTAGGCGGGACTGAGCTTGAACTCGTAACTGGGAGGCAGCACGCCCTGGGCAAGGGAGGCGACCTCATGGGAGTAGTCAATGAGGACTTTCAAGCCAACCTCAGCCTCTGCCTTGAGCGCGTCAAGCCATTCTCTAACGCGGGAACGTACGGAAGGCTTGGCCTCGGCAACTTCACCCAACGCTTTGGCAAACTGCCATTGCCGGTGGAGTCGACCATGCTCGCTGGCTGTCCAGGAATTCCATATTTCCGCGAAATCCTTTTGGAGATAGCGCAACGTGCAGACACGCTGGACACAATCGGAACACTCCGCCAGATGCCTATCGATCTCCAATTCCTGGTCACAGGAGGCTTCGCCTGCAACATATTGTAGCAACGAGTCTTCGTATGGATGACACATGCGTCCTATTCTCCACCTTATTTGACCCAGCCAGATGGCGACCTTCACATCACATGGGCTTGCCCGATGAGATCTGACGCCCCAGCATGTCTGTACAAACGAGTCTCATATCAACCGCTCTGCCCACAAGGGGGTACCGCCCGCAACTTGCAGCGCCGACAGTGTTCCGGATTCACGGGTCCTTCGCCAAGTTCGCCGGCCATGGACTCGACGGTTTCTCGAACCTCGGTGTTGTCCGCCAGCCCTAGAACACGGCGCATCTTCTGGCGTACGCGGTAGCACCAGTACGTAATCGGATGATTGCGCGTCCCCTCGGCCTCCAGATCCCTGGCATGGTAGTCACGAAGACAAGTCCGAGCGACCTTCTTGGTCTGTAGATCCTCCAAATGTGAGGGCAAAGGCTTGATGAGCTCTGCGACCTTCAGGTCGAGCCGAAGCCGGACCGGCTTGGTCGCGTCCTGCATGAGGACAATCCGCGATGAATCCCCGATTCCCGTCGCGGTAAGATAGGCGTCCCAGGAAGTGGGAGCCAGGGTATCGAGTGGCACAGCCCCGTGGATTTGGTCCACGTATTGCGGGACACCCTCGGTGGCCCTTTCGCTTTCGCTGCCGTACACCAGCTTGGCAAGGACAAAGGCGATCTGTTCGTGCGGATAACCGCCGCACAACAGCGTCAAGCGAAGCAGTTCACAGTAGGCCGCGAAACGCACTTGAAGTTCTTCCTCCACAAAAGGCTCAAATCCAGAACTCGATTCCTGGGCTTGTTCCCCATCCTGTTCGTCGCTCGGACCGGCCCACGCACGAAACACCGGTTGTGCCGAAAGGTAGCGCAGAATCTCGTAGTGGGCAAAGCATTTGATCACCCACGTATAGAATTTGCCTTTGGTGTCATCGTAGCCACCGTTGTCAGAGGGTTCCTGGATTCGCCCCCACACTTTGATCCACACCTCTTGGGCGAGATCCTCACAATTCGACGGTCGGACGCCTCGACCTCGAGCGAAGCCCACAAGCGGTTTGCCGTAGCGCTCCACCAGCCGACCAAAGGCTTCGCGACTGCCCGCGCGGGCCTGTTCAATGAGTTCGAACTCTTCCGTGTTGTCCATAGAGACTCTCGGTCCTCTAATGAGGCGCACAGCCAAGCGCAAACGTAGAATAGTCGTCTTCGCACATCGGACTGCCATTATAACCTCTTATTGTCTCCTGGAAAAGCGGTTTATTCGCTCACCTAGACCGGCCAGAAAGCGTTTCCTCAATGCCGTCATCATCTGATGAAGGCGATCCACAGTCGGCCGTATCCTGCCTTTATTACCCCACTTGGCAGGAGTTCTCATCACCAGTACATCACAAAATAGCTCTCTTTTCTGATTTTTCCGGCATTATCAGGCCGAACCGCAATCCAACGTGGCGAAGTGCCGGCAAGACTCCAGACGAGTCGATTCGCACGGCGACCTTGGATGGCGTGCATGCCGAAAGTTCTGAAAAAACATCTCCTGGTCACGAGAAACCTATGATGACCTATGTAGGAAGAGAGATACGAGGCAACAAGATCGCGTAGTGGTTGCTGGGGACACGAATCAAGTCTCACCCCCAAACGCCCCATCAGCATCCATGGAACAAGGTTGATCAACCAACGCAGCCAATGCCTCAGGGTCGGGATCTCAAGCAAGAGCACTATTGAAAAGACGTTTGAAGAAGGAGTCGCAAAATGGAAGGTATACTCATCGGAACAGCCATTCTGTGGGGGGTCAACGCCCTGCTCATCATGCCGGTAGTAGGTCTTCTTTTGAACCGCCGAATCAAGGCTGAGGGAATCGGCTCGGACGCGCTGGCGGAACTACCTGCGGATCAGCAGCAGCACTGGCGCCGAAACGCGACCCTGTACCACGTGGTTGTGAGCGTAGTCGTACTCGGCATCGTCGGGTTTGTGGCAGGCCTGATGGGTTTCTACTTCATTGGGATCTCCCTGGAAGCCAAGAGCTGGCCTGGCATGATCGCCTTCATTGCAGCCAGCTTTGCCGGAGTGGCGTTGACAGGCACAGCGGCGCTGTAGGCGGAAGGCGGGAGATGAGAGATGACGAAGGATAAGACTGTGACCAACAGAAGTGACACCCTTGTCACAACCGAACCACAAACCCATCTGGATGTCCATTCGTGTCCATAGAGAACTTTAGGAGGTAATCGCCATGAAACGGAACCAGGTAATGCTCTGCATCATCGTTGCAACCGTTCTTCCGTCGGCCTTGTTTGCCGCAGAGGACGCTCCCGTCAGGCTGCTGTTGAAGTGGCAACCAGGTCAGACGCTGCGCTACAAATTGGATCTCACCAGTACGGCCCATGCTCAGGGACAGCAGGTCGAAATGGGGATCGAAGCCGAGGTTGTCCTTCGTGTCCTCGACACAGTCGAAGCCTCCCTCGAACAGCGGACGGACGTTGACTCGGAAACGGTATCAGCACCGTCGGGAGAAACGCTCTCGTCGGGTGAGGAAGTCATGGATCTCGAGTTGATCCACTACCCGGTCACGACGCGCATGCGTGGCGAAGGGCAACGCATCACGGTCACGGTCGGGAAGAATGACGTTTCGGCGTCAGTGAACGGTCGATCCCTCTCCGGGTATCAGCTACGTCAACTCCGCAACGAAATGAAACCGCTACAGGACGTGCTGAACTCGCCGATTCGCCTGCGCATGACGCGCTCGGGCCAGATCGTCCGGGTCTCGGGGCTCGATGATCTGGATCCTGAGACGCGGCGGCAAATGGCGATGAGCTACTTTGAGTCGTTCCGTCTGCCGACGACGCCCCTGCGAATTGGGGAGCACTACCTCACCAACCGAAATCTCGATACTCTGGCGCCCGGACAGAACCGTTCCGTAGAGATCTCCAGTACGCTCAAGGGCGTTCAGAAGAACAGGCTGGGTCGGCCCATAGCGCAGTTGCACACGCCGGTGAAACTCACGCTCGACGACGTAACGCTTGACGAGGAAGGAACGCGGGGGGCAATGGATCTGGACGTGGTGTCCACCTTGGCATTTGACGTCGACCGCGGCACCTTCAACGAAGAGATAACCAAGGGCAAGATGGTGATGCGTCCACGCTCCGGCAGCGGCTTGCCGGGTACCGTCACGGTGGACCTCAACGCCTCCTTCGTTCTCGTGGAAATGACCGAACCCAAGAATCTTGCTCAGAACCGGTAGGAGAGCGGACCCATGAAAACCCGCAGTAATGTACTCGTCGCTGGACTCTCGTGTCTCCTGTTCGTGTCACTGTGCGGAGTGGTTCGGTTGACTACCGATCCGGGAGACAAGCTCTTCGAAATGCTGTTTCATCGAACCTTTGTGCAGTACGTGACGCTCTTCGTGTTTGTGTTGTGCCTCACCGCCCTGGCCGGTTGCGCTTTCCAACACGTCAAGGCTTCCCGACGCTTGCACGAGATCGAACTTGACCCGGAGGCGTGGACCCTCGGGACATTGTCCTTCGGCACGGAACCGGCGGCACTCGGCCGGCAATTGGCCGAAAACGGCCGGTCGGGAATCTCTCTGACGGTCGACCACTTGATGGAGCTCTGGGACAAACAGGTCCGGCATGCTTTTGAATTCGTCGGTTCGCTCATCTGTTTCCTCCCGGCTCTGGGCCTGTTCGGCACCGTCCTTGGCCTTCACCGGTCGCTGTTTGCCGCGTTCGGTAACGGTCAAGGCGGTCCGGCGGCGGTCCGTGAGTTCGTGGCGTCATTGGCTGTCGCCTTGGATACAACGGTGCTCGCGCTGGGAGCCGCCCTCATAACGGGGGCCTTGTCCTGGGCGATGCAGCGGCTTGAGCGAGAGCGTCTTCAGCGGCAGGCGGACCTGGTGCGCAAGGTCCTGACCAAGAAGTTCTCCACCGTTTACGCCGAAGTCCGATCCGAGGGTGACAAGCTGGGTCCAAGACCCTCATCGGCAGGAGCCTTGCGTGCTGAATTGAAGGTTGCGCTGACTGCCACTCTGGAGGAGGCCCTGTCACGCTTCGACGAGCGGTTGCGTGACGTTGCGCAGTCCAACCGGGCCAATCTGGAACGTATTGTCCGGGAGATGCTGGAGCAGCAAAAGACCCTGGAACAGGCTCTGGTGTCACGATTGGCGGAAGACCTTCGCAGCTTTGTCACGGGAATGGAGGGGCTCTTGGAACGGCAGAACAAGCACGCGGTACAATCGGTTGCCCGCGGCCTGGGACGTCTTTCCAAGACACTGGACCGGCGCATTCCCGGCGAACTAATCATTCGCTACGACCACAACGGGCACACTGAACCCGAGGAAGAAGATGACGACTAGACAAGGGATGATGTTGGCTGCGGGCTTCGTGGTTCCGCCGCTGTGCTGCTTGATTGCCGTGTCGGCGCTGGCCAATCTGGTGCACGGTGACACTCCCGATCGCCGGCCCGATGGGATGCCGCCGGTTACCACCCCACAGGCCAAGTCCGGCCGCGAGGGGAGTGACGAGCCGATGCCCAGAGCGCAGGACCAGGATCCGGTCGAGGTCATGGCCACTCTGGACAGGAGAATCCAGGAGTTGCAGCGGACCCTGGAGTGGCTGCGCATGCGAATGGCGCTCCTGCAGGACGAACCAGTCTCTTCCGAGGAGATCAGCCGCAAGCTGGAAGACGCGAAGCGACAGCGGGACCTACTTATTGCCCAGTTACAGGCTCTGGAGAAGGAAAAAGAAATAGACAGCAAAGTCGTCTCCGTGACGCGTCTGAGCGGCAAGCAGGTGTCGTCCCCCGGGGCGGTGCTCTTCATCGAATGTGTCGCCGACGGCGTGATCTTACAACCTCAACAAGAACGGTTCGCCCGACATCCGGATGTCGATGTGAAGACGGCTTTCCGTTCGTCTCTGGAACCGGTGCAACATGTGGTGTTTCTGGTCCGGCCGGACGGATTCGAGAGTTTCTGGCGATACCACGCGCTGGTGACGGAAGCAAACGAAGCCGGCCAGGCGACGACGCAAATCGGCTATGAGCCGGTAGACCAGGACTGGCGTCTG